>MTKZ01043983.1_pt1 | contig 106477 bp, 98 predicted proteins | sample 1042781 | NCBI WGS metagenome assembly MTKZ01 (sample SAMN06212207, study PRJNA360539) | anaerobic digester metagenome | biome: Wastewater treatment plant; material: sludge; isolation source: anaerobic digester fed with sludge from wastewater treatment plant | place: Denmark: WWTP Viborg ... | reverse complement strand
CGTTTTGATCAGTTTAATAATAATTTTAAAAAATAATAAATAATATGCTGGCAGTTGATATTTTCTTTATCGTCGTTTTGGGCTTAGCTTTTTTAGCTGGTCTGCGGCGTGGCTTATTTAAGGTGGTTGGCTCGCTTATCGGTTTGGTAGTCGGCGCTTGGATAGCTAGCCACTATTATTTGGTTGTTTTTGATTGGCTAGTACAACATTTTTCTGAATCTTGGCTAATTAATAAAATTGCGATTTTTATTATTTTATTTTTTGTCGCCAGCAATTTGACGGCCTGGGCGTTCTCTTTTTTGGGTGGGGTTTGGGAGGCTATAACGATTATTCCACTAATGAAGACAGCCAATCGGTTGCTGGGCGGTGTTCTAAATTTAGCCGAGGCCGCTTTGTCTTGGTCATTGATTCTATTTTTTTTAAGCCGTTATTTACCAACTAGCACTGAGCTTGGCCAGCAATTAAGTCAATCAATAATTGCTCCCTATTTAATGACTATCGGCAAGATTTTGTGGCCGCTTTTACCAGTGGTGCTGAAGCAGATGCAAGCATTGTGGTAAATTATAAGGTTATTATTTTAGTGTTTGCTTATCTTATTGGTTGTTAAGTGCCTAGACAGTTAAGATTATTAAAAAAAGAGGGACATAGAGCCGGCGAGCCGGATATGTCCCGTAAGAACTTGATTTTGTGCGGCGGCTTTTAGCCGCCGTTTTTTTGTTTAGCCACAGCGACAATGTCACTGTGGTAGGAGCTATCCACTTGGCCAAACTCTTTTTTATCAAAGAGTTTGAGTTTGGCTACGACCATTTGTTTGGTCGATTCGGAACAGTTGGGGTGCTGCAGGATTAAGTCTGCTTCTTTTACTGAATCAAACTTTACTGCAGTTGTGTGCAGGTCGTCTGTGGGCATTTCAGGATTTAAAGAACTGATAGCCATTTCTGTCTCCTTTTCTGTTTTTGTCCTATTTAGGGACACTTTGTACTTATCATTAATTCTTTGGCTTGTCAAGCGCAGGCTTATTTTATGGGCTAAACAGGGTGGACGAAGCCAGTAAATTATGATAGATTAAAGCTAGTTGAGGCTTTAGTTTTATTTGGATAATTTTTTTGTTTATGCGCCTAGTTGATACTCATGCTCATGTTAATTTTAATGCCTTTAAGGACGATGGTGATGAAGTGATTAAGCGCTCATTAGAGGTCGGCGTCGGCATGATTTTAGTCGGTTCAGAGGCGCGGACTTCCAAGCGAGCGATTGATTATGCTAATCGTTACGAACACGGAGTCTGGGCAGCGGTTGGTCTGCATCCAACCCATTTGTTTGCTGCCCGCGTTAAGGGCGATGATTATAGTTTTGTAACGCGTGGCGAAGAGTTTGATAGTGAAGTTTATGGCAAGCTAGCCGACTTCAGCAAAGTGGTGGCAATTGGCGAAGTTGGTTTAGATTATTATCATTTAGATGAATTTGATGTCACGCCAGACGAGATTAAGGACAAACAGAAACAAGTCCTTAGCCAGCAATTAATCTTGGCCGCCAAGCGTGAATTACCGGTTATTCTTCATTGTCGCGATGCTCATAATGATTTATTGCCGTTACTACAGGATTTTCGCCGCCAATACCGCCAGCTATTACCGGTATCTCGCCCTTGGGGAGTGGTTCATTGTTTTTCCGGTAATGAGAGCTTGGCTAACGAATATTTTGCTATTGGCTTATTAATATCTTTTAACGGCCTAATAACCTTTTCTCATGACTGGGATTATTTAATTAAAAAATTACCGGCGGATAAGTTTTTAGTGGAAACTGATTGTCCCTACTTAACGCCGGCACCATTTCGCGGCCAGCGCAATGAGCCTGGTTTGGTTAGTTTAACGGCGGAACGGATTGGGCAATTAAAAGGCTGGTCGCTGGAGCGGATTGCTGATATAACGACTGACAACGCTCGTAATTTATTTAATATTGATTGGTAATTATATGGAAATAATTTTGGCTATCGCCGTTGTTTTGTTAATTGGTGTATTAGTCTGGCTCATAGTAACTAAGCGTGATAGCGGTGGTAGACTAATTGCTTTACAGGAGAAAATGGGTTTATTGGTCACACAAAACAGTGAGTTAAAAAATCTATTAGATGAGAAATTGCGTGAAACTCATCAAGCCAGTCAAAATCAGTATCTAAATACTATGAACGCGGTCCAATCTATTGCCAATCAGTCTAATCGGCTGCTTAGTGATGTAACTCGCAATTTAACTGAGCTGCAATCCAGCAATAAACAGATTCTTGGCTTTTCCAGCCAGCTGCAGAGTTTGCAGGATATTTTAAAAAATCCGAAGCAGCGCGGCGTTCTTGGTGAATATTTTTTAGAAGAAATTTTAAAAAATGTTTTACCGCCCGGCACTTTTCAAGTTCAATATCCTTTTAAGAATGGTGAGATTGTTGATGCTGTTGTTTTTGTTCGCGATAAGTTAATTCCGATCGACTCTAAATTTTCATTGGAAAATTATGAGAAAATTCTTAATACTAAAGACGATGAGCAGAGAATTAATTTGGAGAAATCTTTTAAACAAGACTTAAAAAATCGGATTGATGAAACAAGCAAATATGTCCGGCCGGCCGAAGGAACTATGGATTTTGCCTTTATGTTTATTCCATCCGAGGCGATTTATTATGATTTATTGGTCAATAAGGTTGGGGCTATTCAAATTGAAACCAAAGATCTGATTGAATATGCCTTTCGGGATAAGCATGTTATTATTGTTTCGCCAACGAGCTTTCTGGCCTATTTACAGACGGTTTTGCAAGGTTTAAAGGCTTTGCAGATTGAAGAGAATGCCAAGACTATTAAAGTTAATGTGGAAAAATTGGCTCGGCATTTAGCCTCGTATGAAGAATTTTTGCGCAAGCTAGGAAATGGACTGGGAACCGTGGTTAATCATTATAATCATGCTTATCAAGAGTTTAAGAAAGTTGATCGCGATGTTGTTAAGATTACCGGTGCCGAGGCTCAAGTAGCGCCATTAGAAATAGATCGGCCACAAAATGATTAAGTTATGGTTAGTCGTTTTGTAGAGCGCCGACAACAGGCTGATTGGAATATTGAAGCGGCTATTCTGCAAACGGTGGTCTATTTTTCCCTATTTAAATACCCACTTAGTCAATGGGAGGTTTGGTCATTTTTGCCGTATAAAGCTGACTTACTAACAGTCCGTCAATCATTGGCGCAGTTAGTGGCCGTTGGTCAGTTAGCTGAAAAAAATGGTTATTATTATTTACCGAGCCAGGAAGCGGTGATTGAATGTCGACAACAGCGCTATCCAGTGTCAGTTTATAAATTTAAAAAGGCGCAGCGTATAGCTAATTGGTTACGCTGGTTGCCGGGTGTTCAGTTTGTGGCTTTAGCCAATTTGATGGGAGCCTATAATCTCCGAGCCAGCGGTGATATTGATTTATTTATTATCACTCGTCCGGGTTGTTTGTGGGTGTGTCGTTTTTGGGCGGTGCTTGGATTGCAGCTATGCGGTTTGCGGCCAACGCCGGAAAATCGTCGCGATAAAATCTGCCTTAGTTTTTGGCTGTCTAACAATAACCTGCGTATTGATCGTTTCAAATTGCCTGATGAGGCCGGTTGTCCCGATTGGTATTATATTTATTGGCTAGCTAATTTACGACCGTTGGTTGAACAAGGTATTAGTTATACTAGGCTTATTAAGCAAAATCCGTGGCTAAAAACTTATTTGCCTAATTGGCGTCCCGGTAGTTATTCGCCAACGATTAATCGGCAATTTGTTAGCCGAGCCGCTGTTGTTGTTTCTAGGTTAACTGCTTGGCTAGCTGCTCCCTGGGAGAAAACAATGATGTATTGGCAACAACGATTTTTGCCATTGGCGGTTAAAGATTTAATGAATAAAGATCAACGAGTGGTCGTGGACACCACAGTAATCAAACTGCACACTATTGATCGTCGTCATCATTTTCGCGAACGTCTGTTGGTTGCCTTGAAAGAAATAAAAACCGGATTTATAGAAAAGATCAAGGCTGATCCGTCGGATTATCGTCCTAGCCATAGCTGGTTAATTAAAATTAGCCAATTATTGTGCCTGGCGTTGTGTATAGTCATACCGTGGTCAACGCGTTGGATTATTAAAGCCGGTAATTTAGGCGGTGTTTTTTGGGAATACGGCACAATTAGTCTTTATGCCAGCGATATCCTGCTGGTTATGGCTTTATTGGCTACCTATTTAGCTAAACCCCAAAAACAGCTGCGATTAAGTCGGTTGGATAAATATTTTATTTATTGGCTTATTGGTCTATGGTTAGTTAGCGGTATCAGCTCATTAATTAATGGCGTGCAGCTGGAGTTAGCTGTTTTTAGTCTGCTTAAGTTGATGATTTGGAGCGGTGGCTGGTGGTGTTTATTGGCTTGGTCAGATTGGCCGTTGCGTCGCTGGCTCAGTTGTATTTTAATTGGGTTGACGGTTCCGGCTATTTTAGGTATCAGTCAATTTATTACTCAGCAAGCCGTAGCTAATAAATGGCTAGGTTTGGCTGCCCACTTGCCTGGCGATTTAGGCGTGGCCGTTATTGAAGCGACTAATTCCTGGGGACAAGTAACCGGGCGCTGGCTCAGGGCTTATGGCAGTTTTGATCAGCCAAATATTTTAGGAGCGGTTATGGCCATGGCTGTTTTGTTGGCGATGATTGGTTGGCGTCGTCTCAGCAGTAATTTAGCTCGCGGTTTTTTAACCGCCGGCATCGGTCTGTGGTCGCTGGCAATGCTTGTTAGCTGGAGCCGAGCGGCCTGGCTGGCGGTATTTATTGGTTGGTTGACGGCGATTTTATTGACAACGCGCCAATCGAAGGTTAATCGTAAATTTCTGGTTATTTTTTTGATTAGCTTAACAGTTTGGCTAGGTTTATGGTTGTGGCCATTTCACGATTTGGGGCATAGCCGTTTAACTGGCCAGACGCGCTTAGAACAGAAATCTTTAATTGAGCGTCAAGATGGCTACCGGCAAGCTTGGTTAGTTCTAAAAAATCACCCCCTGGGAGTGGGTTTAGGCAATTATACTGGTTTTTTAAGTCAGCAATCAGCGGTTGTTGGACCGGCCTGGCTTTATCAGCCAGTTCATAATGCTTTTGTTTTAGCAGTTAGTGAAATCGGCTGGCTGGCTGGCGGTTGGTTGTTAGTTGGCCTGTTAGTGTTAATAGTCGCAGTTGGAAAGCACAGATTAATAGTCTGGCCATTAGCAACGGCGATTATTTGGCTAATGTCTTTAGATCATTGGTGGTGGAGTTTACATAGCGGATTGATTTGGCTCTGGTTGTTGGTGGCAATTTTATTAAAAATTGGTCGACAGCCAAGAAACCTGCTATAATTATTTTGTATTAGTTGAATATAATTTTAATTTATTTTATGAAAAAAAGCTTATATTTATTAGGTTTAGTCGCCGCCATTACTCTGGTTGGCGGAGTTAATGGTTTTATTCCCCAAGCTGAGGCCGGAACCCAATGTTTTATAAGATTTAATGTTTTGGATAGTAAAATTTATAGTCTTGAAACCGTTGAGACAATATTGCTTAAGGCTAATCTGATTAACAGGGGCGATTTGACTGGATCTACTCAACAAGAGCGCCGCATGCCATTTGATTCTAAGGTGGGCGACAGTCAGGTAGTTAACGAAACTCTTGATAATTTACAGATTAATTTATGCGGCAAGGTTGATGGTTGCGATACCAGGACTTTGGATATGGAAGTAATTTGTGAGTTGAGTACATCACCGACTGGCAACACTATTCGTGATGCTCAATTGGCCTATCGTAGTCGGATAACCGAAATGAATGCTTGCCAGCAGGGATTCTTTAAGAAGATTCGGGCCTTGAACAGTCAATATGTCAGGGATGTCCGGGCGGCTAATGTTCAATATTATCAACAATTGGCACCGAGAACCGCCGCTTTATTAAAATCTTATCGTGCAGCCGATGACAAGGACAAGCGCGCCATTTTAGACGAGTATATCACTCATAATCAGATATTGCGTAGGGATTTATATACGACACAAACAATTATTTTTGAAACATTTATTAATTCGCGGACTGCTCTCCAAAATAATTTTAATTCTTGCGCCTCATGATTGACTTTAAGCACATTTTAAGCGTCATGAATTTAGATAAACCATTGGTGGTTTTTGATTTAGAGACGACTGGGTTGGCGTTAGCTTATGATCGGATTATTGAATTGGCTTTTGTTAAAATATTGCCCAATGGTCGGGTTATTGAAAAAGATATTTTTTTTAATCCTGAGATTGACATTCCGAGCGAAGTTACAGCTATCCATGGTTTAACCAACGCTGATTTAGTGGACAAGCCGCTTTTTCGTGAACAAGCTCAGGAGATATGGGATGTTTTTAATGATTGTTATTATGGCGGTTTTAATATTGCCAATTTTGACTTGCCAATGTTGCGGCGAGAGTTCTTGCGCGCCGGTTATGATTTTAATTTCACCAAAAAGCAAATTATTGACAGCAAAATAATTTATCATGCTATGGAGCCGCGCGACCTTGAAGCGGCTTATAAATATTATTGTCAAAAGAAGCTAGTTGATGCCCATAGTGCTCTAGCCGATGTTCATGCTAGCGTAGAAATTTTAGATCAGCAGCTAATTAAATATGACTATCAAACAATCCGTCAGATTAGCGAGGCTCCAGACGACCGTTATGTTGATGAAGAAAAGCGTTTTTATTGGCGTGGCGGTGAAGCCTATTTGAATTTTTCTAAACACAAAGACCGCTCTTTAGCTGATGTAGTTAAGGTTGATCCGGGATTTTTGCAGTGGATTATTGGCGCTGATTTTTCTCCGGAAACTAAACAAATAGTGGAGCGAGCATTGCAAGGCGAGTTCCCGAAAAAGAGTGGCGCTGTGGCGGTTACTAAAGACAATTTGCCGTTAACTAAGAAATCAGCTAGCGGTTTTACTGATAAGCCAAAATTATTTTAAGCCGATGTCTGTTAATAGTAATAGCCGTGACCATTTATTGGCGGCTGATTTAAGTGATGCCAGCGATCAAGATTTAGATTTGAGCTTGCGCCCAAAAAAATTGTCGGAATATGTCGGCCAGCCAGCTGTCCGGCAAAGCTTAGAGATATTTTTGCAAGCCGCTCAGTCGCGCGGTGAGAATATTGAACATGTTTTACTATATGGCGCTCCTGGATTGGGCAAGACCACACTGGCCTATGTTATTGCTAATGAATTAGGGGCTAATTTACGAGTAACTGCCGGGCCGGCCATTGAAAAGTCTGGTGATTTAGCGGCCATTTTGACTAATCTGCAAGATGGCGACCTATTGTTTATTGATGAAATTCATCGTCTGCCGCATAGCGTTGAAGAAATACTATACCCAGCTATGGAGGATCGAGTTTTGGATATTGTTTTGGGCAAAGGACCGTCAGCGCGAACTCTTAGGTTGGATTTACCGCATTTTAGTTTAATTGGCGCCACCACTAAGGTTAGCTCATTGTCAGCGCCGCTTCGGGATCGTTTCGGCATAGTCTATCGATTAGATTTTTATAACTCGAATGATTTACAAAAAATTATTAGTCGCAATGCTAAAATTTTACAATTGGAAATAGAACCGCAGGCGCAAAGCTTGATTGCTGATCGGGCTCGCCGAACGCCGCGGATTGCTAATCGTCTACTAAAAAGAGTCCGTGATTATTGCCAGGTGCGCGGCACTGGAGCTATTACTTTAGCTTTATGTCGGCAGGCTTTTGATTTATTAGCGGTTGACGATTTGGGATTAGATGAGGTTGACCGTTATTTGCTAACTACTATTATTGAGAAATTTGGCGGCGGTCCGGTTGGTCTCAATACTTTAGCTGCCGCAACCGGTGAAGAGTTAATGACGATTGAAGATGTTTACGAACCCTATCTTCTGCAGTTAGGTTTTTTAGAAAGAACGCCACGCGGTCGCAAAGCCACGGTCCTGGCTTATAATCATTTAGGCATTATGCCGCCAGCCGGTTTATTCTGATTATGGATTTAGCCAATTTTGATTATTATCTGCCGCCGGAATTAATTGCGCAGACGCCGGCTGAGCCGCGTGATCAGGCTAGGTTAATGGTTGTTGATCGACAGACCGGGTTCAGGCAGGGCGCCATTTTTAGTCAATTGCCCGACTTTTTACAAATTGGCGATGTTTTATTAATTAATAATTCCAAAGTCTTACCAGCCAGGCTGTTGGGACATAAAGTCGGTAGCGGTGGTCGGATTGAAATATTGCTAGAACAAAAATTATCTCAGCCCAATAATGGAGAATATTGGCGTTGCTTAGTTGGCGGGACGCGTCCCGGGATCGGTTTGGTTGTTGATTTGGGGGATAATTTGCAAGCTGAGATTATGGCCGCTGAGACTGACGGAGTCTTTGTGGTGAAATTCAATCAAACGGGGACTGATTTCTGGTCAGCTATTTATCGTTTGGGGCAAATGCCATTACCGCCTTATATTAAGACTGATCAGATTGGCCTGCAGCGAGCCCTTAATGATTATCAGACTATCTATGCGAAAGCCGATAAAATCGGGTCAGTAGCTGCGCCAACTGCGGGGCTACACTTTACTGAAACTTTGTTGCGGCAGCTTAAGAATCAAGGAGTAGATATTATTGAAGCAACTCTGCATGTTGGTCTAGGAACATTCGCTCCGGTGAGACAACAAAACATTAAGGATCAACGGCTTCATGATGAAATGGTAGACATCAGGGCTGAAACCATCAATAAACTTATTGATTATCATCGCCAAGGTCGACGCATAATTGCTGTTGGTACCACAGCGGTGCGTATCTTAGAAGGCGTGGTTGCTAAATTTATTGACAAGCCAGCCAATAAGGACTGGTTAGCACCGATTAATCTTTTTATTTATCCTGGTTTTAAATTTAAATTATTGGGTGGACTGGTGACTAATTTTCATTTGCCGAAATCTAGTTTGATTATGCTGGTATCGGCTTGGGCCGGCACCAAGCTGATTAAACAAGCCTATCAAGAGGCGGTCGAGCAGCATTATCGATTTTTTAGTTATGGCGACGCTATGCTTTTGGTTTGATTAATGATTAAGTTGACGAAATCACTAGTATTCATTATACTAAACAACGCTAAGGTTTATTAATTTTAAATTATTGATATGGTTCAAATGAAGAAGCGGACCAAGAGTGAAACTCGTGGCCGTCGGTCACATCACGCCCTTAAGGCTAAAACTTTGGTGAAATGTCCACAGTGCGGCCAGATGGCTTTACCGCACACTGCTTGCGCTTTTTGCGGCACTTATAAAGGGCGTCAAGTGATTAAAGTGAAGTCAGCTGCTGGTAAAACCGCTAAGCCAGTCAAGGCGGCCAAACCAGCCACTAAAGACAAAGCAACTAAGGCTAAAAAAGCCGAATAATATTATGGCTAATCGTCATCTGGCCAGAACTATTGCCATGCAGACTTTGTTCTGCTGGGATTTTAATGGCCAAAAAGATAAATTAGAAGATTTGGTTAAAGAAAGTTTTCAGCAATTTGCTCCCGAGTTTGACGATCATGGTTTTGTTAATGATCTAGTTAAAGGAGTGGTGGCTAATTTACCAGCGATTGATAATTATATCGTCAAATATGCGACTGAATGGCCGCTTGATCAAATTACACCGGTAGATCGCAATATTTTGCGTATCGGTACTTATGAGCTAGTTTTTGACCAGAATATTCCAGCCAAAGTGGCGATTAATGAGGCGATTGAGGTGGCTAAGAGTTTTGGCGGCGACGCTTCCGGGCGGTTTGTCAATGGCGTACTCGGAGCGGTTTTTAAAGAGATTCCGCCTAAAGATATTGATAAGCAGCCCAAGGGCCAGCCAGAAACAGCTGAGGCGATGCCAGCCGAATAGCTATTATGACCAATCAACAGCAGTTAGCTCGGGCGCTGGGAGTTGAGTTCAAAGACGACAAATTATTGACTCAAGCCCTAGTTCATCGATCTTACTTAAATGAGCACAATAATTTTCCAGTTAGCCATAATGAAAGACTGGAATTTTTAGGCGATGCCGTTTTAGAATTGATAGTGACGGAGTTTTTGTTTTTGAATTATCCGGATAAAGCCGAGGGCGAATTAACTGATTGGCGAGCGGCATTAGTTAATGCCAAAACATTGTCGCAGGTTGCTAAAGAAATTCATCTGGATGACTATTTATTTTTATCACGCGGTGAAGCCAGAGAAACAGCTTCTAAAGGGCGACAGTATATTTTAGCCGATGCCATGGAGGCCTTGATTGGAGCTATTTATTTAGATCAAGGCTGGAATGTCGCCCAGCGGGTGATTAATCAATTAGTTTTAACTAAACTCGGCAATATTATTAAGAATAAGCTTTATTTGGATCCAAAGTCTTATTTTCAAGAACGGGCTCAGGAAACCTATGGTTTTACGCCCCACTATGAAGTTTTGTCGTCCAGCGGTCCTGACCATGAAAAGACTTTTGAAGTCGGATTATATTTAGACGATCGTTTGATTAGCCGTGGCCATGGCATGTCTAAGCAAGAGGCTCAGGTGGACGCTGCTGAGAATGGTTTGAAGCAGGAGGGCTGGCGCTAGAATTTTGATTAGCCTTAGGCCAAAGCAGACTAATTAGACCAATGCCAATTAATACATCGGCCAAATTAAAAACTGTCCACCAGCTAGTTAGATAATCAATCACTCCACCATAAACTAGGCGGTCATAAAGATTACTATAGGCGCCAGCTAATAGCCATAGCCAACCATCCAATCGTGACGGTTGTTTTTTTATTGCTTGTCGGCTGTAAATAGTTAATCCGATAACCAAAAATATTAATAACCAATTGAATAATGGCCCATTGCCCGGTAAAGAAAAGGAGAGCCGGCGATTGAGACTATAGGTTAGAGAAAAAGAACCGCTAAGCTGGACATGATTTTGTGACCAATAGATTAATGAGGTTATTTTGAGAGCGCGATCAATTATTAATAACAAAACAGCCCTAAATAGGGCTGCTCGAACTGGATGGCGACGAATAGCTAGTTTTTTTGCAGCTGGCTTTTGCATTTGACGCACGAGCTAGAGAATGGCCGAGCTAGCAACCTTTTTTCATCAATTTCTTTATGGCAATATTTACAAATACCATAAGTATTTTGATCGATTTTTTTCAAAGCCGATTTAACATCACGCAAAGTCTTTTCTAAAATATTCTCGGTCGCTATATTGGTAGAATATTGGCCAACCTCTTGAGCGTTTTCATCATTTTCTTCACCATAATCCGGGAAGGTGCTAGTAAAGTCATTGGCATTGCCAGAATCTTTGGTAGCGAAAACCTTCAGGGCTTCTTCAGTTTCCTGTTTGATGCGCAAGAGTTCAGCTTTAATTTCTTGAATAGTTTCTGGTTTCATAATAAAAATAAGGGGAAGATAATTCTTCTTGCTGATTTAAGTATAGGCAATAAAATAGATTTTGGCAAGGTGGCCAAGATTAAATTCGTGGTTCGAGCCAACTGATAAGTCGGCCTGGCGGTTGATGTTGGAAGTTAATAATTTTAGCTTGTTGAGGTAGCCAATCAGCCACTATTTCCGGCCATTCAATAATAATCAAGCAGTTCGGTTGTTTAACCCAATCAGTAATCCCTAAATTTTGTAAATCTTGACCGCCAGTTAAACGATAAGCATCAATATGTAGCAGTTTTTTAATAGTCGGATGCTGGCAATCGTATTCTTGCCAAATAGTAAAAGTCGGACTGACTAATGGTTGAGCGATTTTTAAGTATTTGGCTACTGATTGCACAAAGGATGTTTTGCCGGTACCCAATTCTCCAGACAGGGCAATAATCTGGCCACCTTGCCAGTTTTTAGCCAGTTGGCGAGCCAAGCTGGCCGTTTGGCGAACGGTGGGCGCATAGTATTCTACCAGCAATTGGTTATTCTTGGGTTTCAATAACATAGTAGCCGTTGTTCTGATAGGTGGTTGTAAAATATGGCGAAATGAATAATTGGCGATCAAATTTGAGTTCTGCTTCTTTAATGCCGCTGATAAATTCGTCTAAATGAAAATAGAGATAATAGTATTTTTGGTCGCTGTAGAAAATCAAGCGTTTTAATTTTCCAAAAGGGCATTGTTTAATTTTTTGCTCTAACTCAGCCGCTGTTTTAGCAGCCGCTAAACTGTGAACATAGTTATAGCGCTCAGAAAATATTGAAGCCGGATGGCCGTTATGTTGATTAAAATAGAGCAAATTATTAATCGGGGTAAAAGCTAAAAGTTGTGGAGTGGTTTCTAGGGTCAACTCGTGGGGCGATATTGGATTAGCCGTTAAATAGTTGGCCAATTGAATAATAGCTGGGTCGGCTTGGCGAGATTCAAGGCGTCGATTTTTAATAGCCGGATGATCAATAAAGAAACCGAAGAACGATTGGCTGATTAAATAAAGCAGACTAAGTAGGGCAAGTGTTATTAAACAGTTTGCTTTTTGGTTGACCTGATAATAATTCCATAGTCGGCTCAGGCCGTAGGCCGCGCCTAAGGCTAAGATGGTTGGCGCCCAGACGTAAAAGCCGCGGAATTCTTGGAAAGGTTTGTGCCAGATTAGTAGCAATAACAGGCCGCCAACCCACCAGATAAAGGAAGTGGACAATAAATAAAGTAATTGCTTAGCGATTGGTTGACGACGATAATAAATTAAAGTAGCTAGACCGAATAGTAAAATTAGATTAGTCCAGCTAGTTAATTGGAACATTGGTAGCCACAGATCTAAGCCGCTAGGTGTAAAAAAGACAGTCTGCCAATTTTCTAGGCCATTTTTTAAGTAGCTACCTATTAACGGTCCGGTGAATGGTAAAGTGGCAATCAAGCCGACTACGGCGGTTTGACCCAATCGCCAGAAATAACGAAGCTTATGCTGGTTGTTTTCTAGTAGCCCCATTAAAATAAAGGCTATTGCGGCAAAGATTAGCCATAGATAATAAGTCATGAAAATTAAGCCAGCGGCCAGGCCGTAGACAATAGGTAGCCAAATTTTCCAACGTTGACCAATCGCCTGATAATAAAGACTAATAGTCCATAGTATAACCATTACTGCTGAAACAATTTCATAGGGTTTGCCTAGCATTAAATCTTTATCCAAGACGGACATAATCAATAATGGGGACAAGACAGCCAAGAGAGTGTTGAGACGGTTATCATCTAGAATATTGCTAAAAAGACGACGTTGCAATAAATATACCACTGCCGGGAAAATTAATAAGAAGGTTGTGGCGGCTGCCTTAATCATAACGATGCCGTTCCAGTGGAAAAAACGGCCAATTAGGCCAAAAAGCCAAAAGCTAGCCGGTGGGTAGAATGGTGGTAGATGGTGGTAGCTAAAATCAGCGCCGAGGCCGATTTTGGCAAAGGTGTTGAACATGGCGGCGATAGTCAATTCGTCGCCCTGTAAACCCCAGAGAGGTAATTGGAGGTTATTAGACCAGAGAAAGTAGGCGCTAGCGGAAGTTAGTCCAAAAGCGATTAACAAGTAGAGAGGATTTTTTTTCTTAATAATTAAGTAGGTTGCCAAGATGGCAAAAAGCACCAAAATTAATTTGATGCCACTGTAGATTTGAATATCAAGAAAAGTCATAAGGTTATGAGTGGGCGCACAAGGAGTTGAACCTAGGACCTCTTCGGTGTAAACGAAGCGCTCTAACCAAGCTGAGCTATGCGCCCTAATTTACTCTCTGTGGTGAGAAAATTCGCGAGCCCAAAAAGACCTCACTGCAGAGAATAAAATTTAATCAAGAAATCAGAAGATTACTCCATTATACGTTTTTTGTATTCTTCTTCTGCGTCTTCGGCATCAAGCCAGTGACCTTCAGCGATGCTATGGATTTTACCGCCCTCCATTCTCGGTTGTTTAATTTTACCAGCCGCAAATAAGCGTCGCGCAATAGCTTCTCCCTCCTCTGGATTATCGTACCAATAAGATTTTTTGTACAAATCAATGAGTTCATCAAATTTTTCCGGTGCAAAACTAGTGCCAGCGATAATTTCTTTAACCTCTTCTTCTTTAACTTTACCCTCTAAAATGTTTTTAATACAAAGGCTTAAGCTTAAACCGACTTTATTTTCGGTTGTGGCTTCTTGAGATTCCCGTTGAGAATCTTGTGGCCTAAATTGCTCCAACATAAGTTTAGTTTTAAAAGTAATTTTATAAATTTTATAGAAAGCGAATTGGCTTTCTATAGTGGTGCCGAGGACAGGACTTGAACCTGCATGAAGTTTCCTTCACAAGCACCTCAAGCTTGCGTGTCTACCAGTTTCACCACCTCGGCAAGCCGATTAAGCGGCTTTTTTGGCGATAGCTGTTTTCTTTTCGCTAATATCTTTAAGCCGTTTTTTGTAACCTTTTTTCAAAAAGGTCAGCTTAGCCCGACGGACAATAGCTTGCTTTTTAATTTCTACCTTATTAATCGTTGGTAAATTAATTGGAAAGATTTTTTCTACAGCAACACCATTGGAAACCTTACGGACGGTGACAGTGCCGCCAGCTTCACGGCCGTGTTTGCAGGCGATAACTAACCCATCAAAATATTGGATGCGCTCTTTTTCTTCGCCCTTGGGATTGAGTTCTTTGATGCGTTGATAAATACGGACAGTCATGCCCGGTTTTAGATCGCCCAGAGTAGTTTTAGTCGGCTGTTCTTCGGTTGCCGCAACGACTAGTTTAGTTTCGGTCATAAATTTATAGTAATTTTCGGCTGATAAAAATAGCGCTTATTTGGTTAAGCTTTATTAGCTTAGGTAATTTTAGGGGTATTGTCAAGATTTTATTGACTTTTTGGCAGGATTTTTTTTAAGTATTGTCCAGTAAAACTTTGGGGATTAGCGGCAATTTCTAGTGGAGTGCCTTCAGCAATAATTTGACCGCCCTTTTGACCGCCGAGTGGACCTAAATCAATTAACCAATCGGCGGTTTTAATAACATCTAGGTTATGTTCAATAACAATGACGGTATTGCCTTTGTCAACTAATTGTTGGAGAACTTCTAGCAATTTATGGATATCAGCAAAATGGAGGCCGGTGGTTGGTTCATCCAGGATGTAGAGAGTTTTACCCGTGCTCTTGCGAGCCAGTTCGGTAGCCAGTTTAACGCGTTGCGCTTCGCCACCGGACAGAGTGGTGGCCGGTTGGCCCAGTTTAATATAACCCAAACCGACTTCATTGAGAGCGGCCAGCTTATCTTTAATGGCTGGCTGATTAGTAAAGAATTCCAGAGCTTCCTCAATGGTCATTTCCAGAATTTCGTAAATATTTTTACCTTTATAGTGAATTTCCAGGGCTTCTTGATTGTAGCGCTGGCCATGGCAGACTTCACAGGTAACATAAACATCAGGTAAAAATTGCATTTCAATTTTGACTAGCCCGTCGCCATGACAAGCTTCGCAGCGGCCGCCAGTAACATTAAACGAGAAGCGGCCAGATTTGTAACCGCGTAATTTAGCTTCGGGCAGGCTGGCGAACAAATCGCGAATCGGGGTAAACGCTCCAGTGTAAGTGGCGGGATTGGAGCGTGGTGTGCGGCCAATGGGCGATTGATCAATCTCAATAATCTTATTGATATATTGTAATCCGTCAATACGCTCGTGTTGACCAGGATCTTCCAGCGCTTGGTAAAATTTTTGTTTAAGGGCACGAGCTAAAATGTCGGTCACCAAAGTTGATTTACCAGAACCAGAAACGCCAGTGATAGCGATAAATTTACCAAGCGGAAAATTAACAGTTAGGTTTTGTAGATTATTTTGTCGGGCTCCAATAATAGTTAAGTAATGGCCGTTACCAGCCCGATATTTTTTAGGGATTGGAATAGATTTTTTACCGGATAGATATTGGCCGGTTAGCGATTTCGGATTAGCCATGATTTCTTTAGCCGTTCCTTGAGCAATGATTTGACCGCCGTTTTTACCGGCGCCTGGCCCGACATCAATAATATGATCAGCCGCCAGCATTGTTGCTTTATCGTGCTCAACCACTAAAACACTGTTGCCTAGATCGCGGAGATTTTTTAGAGTGTCAGTTAATTTATCATTATCTTTGGGGTGTAGGCCGATAGATGGTTCATCTAAAACATATAGTACGCCAGTTAAAGCCGAGCCAATCTGGGTTGCTAATCGGATGCGTTGCGCTTCGCCACCGGACAGAGTGGTGGCCGGACGATTAAGAGATAAGTAATCTAAACCGACATTGAGCAAAAATTGTAGACGACTAATAATCTCTTTAAAAATCAGCCGACCAATTTGGGTTTGTTTAGCAGTTAATTTTTTGTTAGCGATTAATTGTTTAAAGAAAGTGTAATTTTGGGCAATAGTCTGCTCGGTTAATTCATAGATTGATTGGCCAGCCAGTTTAACGGCTAAAAATTCTGGTTTGAGCCGCTGTCCGTGACAGACTGAACAAGGAATGGTCCGCATATATTTTTCAATTTCGGTGCGGACAAAATCGCTCTCAGTCTGCTGATAACGCTGATAGAGGTTGGGAATAACGCCTTCAAATTTAACGTTTAATTGATTCATCCCAGCGGTGCTTGGTAGAGTATAGACTAAATCACCGGTGCCGTTCATTAGGATATCTAACTGTTTGGCAGTCAGCTTGTTCAATGGTGTATTAAGATCAAAGCCGTATTCATTAGCCACGGCGCCGATAACTCGCGTCATCCACAGTTGTCTGGAATAGCCGTAATGTGACCAAGGGCGAACAGCTCCTTGGGCGATAGTTAAATTATTATTAAAAACTAGTTCAGGAATAATCTCCAGTTTAGTACCTAGTCCGGTACAGTGTGGGCAGGCGCCATGCGGTGAATTAAAAGAAAAATTGCGCGGCTCAATTTCCGGCAGGTTAATATTGCAACGCGGACAAGCGAAATGTTGTGAATAAATTTTTTCTTCAGCCTCGGTCTGGTTTAAATCAAGGGTAGCAACTAGTCCGTTAGCCAAATCTAAAGCTTTATCAACTGCTTCCGTTAAACGGCTATAAGAACTCTTATCATTATTAATAGTCAGTCGATCAATGACGATAGATAGGTTGTGTTTTTTTTGTTTATCAACGGTTAAATTTTGGGCTTCTTCCAAATCATATAAATTATTATCCCAGCGAACGCGACTAAAACCAGCTCGGGCAATAGCTAGTAAAACATTTTTGTGCTCACCTTTTTTATCACGAATCAGTGGCGATAAAATAGCAATCTTTTGACCGGTAGCTTGTTTTATTATTTGATCGACTATTTCGTCAACGGTATTGGCTTTAATAGGGTCGCCACAAACCGGGCAATGCGGTTGACCAATCCGAGCGTAAAGTAATCGCAAATAATCATAAATTTCCGTAATGGTGCCAACAGTGGAGCGCGGATTATTCGAGGCCGATTTCTGATCAATAGAGATAGCCGGAGATAAGCCCTCAATTAAATCAACATCCGGTTTATCCATTAAGCCTAAAAATTGGCGGGCGTAAGCGGAGAGCGATTCTACATAGCGGCGTTGGCCTTCAGCATAGATGGTATCAAAAGCCAGCGATGACTTGCCCGATCCAGATAGACCAGTAATAACCACCAGTTGACCGCGCGGAATATCTAGATCAATATTTTGCAAATTATTAACGCGGGCGCCGCGAATTTTCAGCCAATCTTGAGAGACGGTTTTAGTGGTCATATCAATAAAATAAGTTAGCTCAATTAAATTGGTATTATAGCGGGAAATAGGCAATTAGTCAAAGATGGTTAATTGTTATTAGAATTATTGAGAAAAGAAATAAATAATATAGTGCAAATTAAAACACCATATAAGACTATGGTGTTTATAATCTGGTCGGGGTGACCCGATTCGAACGGGCGACCTCAGCGTCCCGAACGCTGCGCGCTAGCCAACTACGCCACACCCCGAAATGGTATTTAGTATAAGTTAAGCTTGGTATAAATAAAATCTTTGGCCAATTAACTCACCCGTATGCTAATTATATATCACTTAATAAAATAAAAACAATAGTGAAAGGCTAGTCTAGAGAAAAAGATTACGGTTATTAGTATAATTTTTAGAGAATCATTGCTTGTTTGGGAGAATATTATAACGCGATTGGCTGCTTAAAAACTTATTAGCACCATATTAAAGCATGATTTTTATGAACGAAATTGAGATTCTCTGGTCGGATTATTGGCTTCGTGGTTACGGCAGCTATAAAAAACTATGGAGTATCAACTATAATATAATTTTTGCCGTCATGGTTTTCAATGTCTAAATTAGCAAAATTACCTTTCGCGCTTCGCCATTCGTTGGTAAAACCCCAACCATTCCATTTCCAAACAGCAAGATAGTTGCCAATACATTGTGGCTTTTGCCCATAATCTCCTTCAAGGACAACTAAATCGTTTTTCCCATCATTATCAACATCAGCAATTTTGAATTCACAATTCGGCTCAGGAAGATTTGAAGAACCCCAAAGCTGTTTAATTGAACCGTCGCTAAAACCTAACACAAAAAAATGATTTTTTACGCTGACATCGTTTTCTTCAATCCAAAATGGTTTTGATGCGCCAAAACTACCGGATTTCCAAAGAGATAAATTTATCTCTGTAATCCCATCATTATTGGAGTCAGCCAAAACAAAATTATCTATCCACCAGTCGCTGGGTGATTGCCAAATTGTTTTTTCGTTTTCTGTAATTGTTAATTGGCCATTGGCTAAATTATAATTTTCAGAAACCGAATTATTATCTAAATCTGCCTGTTCTTGCTTGGTGATAATTTTATTATTGTTAAACGCGTCGTTATAGATGATTTTGCGCACTGTCTTTTCAAAATTATGCTGGTTCCACGTATAAACATCTTGGTTGGCTAATGGAAAGTCTAAGCGTTGTAAAATTTTAGCGGCTTTGTCTTTATCCGCTGCTTCGGGTTGAGCCAGATTTTTCATTACCACCGGCAAGAGAGAAATTTTACTAAGGCCATTTTTGGTAAAGTAAATTTTAATAGCTAGCCCTTCTTTGGTTTCCGCTGATTGCGGTTGATCAAAAATAAAATTACCTAAACTATAAAAAATAAATTTGCCTTTATATTTTTCTAATGTTTGGACTACGTGGGGGTGGTGGCCAATAACTAAATCAGCGCCGGCGTCAATGGCTGCATGAGCAAAATTAATTTGTGAATTGTTTGGTTTTTCAACATATTCAACGCCAGAGTGCATAGAAACAATAACCAAGTCAGCATTTTGTTTGGCTGCTTGCACGGCTTCGGACAGTTTATCAATGCGCATAAAGGCTGTTCCGGCGCGATTTGCTGACGCTTCATAATGGTTGGGCACTACATCAGTGTCGTTGTAAGCTAAAAAAGCCAATTTTATTTCCTGTTGATCAAGATAAATCGGCTGGTAGGCTTCTTGGTCGTTTAGTCCGGCGCCGACATATTTAATTCCAACGGCATTCAGGTAATTAAAAGTATTGTTTAACCCTTTTTCTCCAAAATTTGGCGTGTGATTATTAGCTAATGATACAATAGATAATCCTGCTTGTTTTAACGCTTGCTCAGTGCCGGGATTTGATCTAAAAATCATTGCAAAGTCGGGGATTTCCGCTCCTGGTGTGATTGGCGTTTCCAAATTACCAAAAACTAAATCAGCGTTTTTTAAATAATCGCGAATTTTAAGAAAAGGGTAATTGATATTGTTTTGTCTTTTCACCATTCTTTCTACGGCTCGTGAATATGAAATATCGCCTACCGCAATCATAGAAACTTCCTGGCTTGCTTGAGGAAGTTGCTTTTTTTCTGATAAAAAATCTAAAAATTGTTTTTCGTTGCGGGCCTGATTATTGGGCGTTAGATTATTTGGTCTTGCTTGATTTTTATCACAAGACTGATAATAATTAACGACCAACCCAACGGTCAGAGCCGCCAGAAGAACAATAATTGGCCAGATGATTTTGGGGGACATTTAATTTACTCGGCGACAAAAGCGTTAGTCCAAGATGGTAGAGCTGGAGCTGTCTCCGAATTTAATAATTCGCGCCATTTTTCATCAGTTAGCCTGTCCGCCATCGGCCAAGTAAATTCATAATAAGAATATACTCCGCCTTTAGCAATTCTTAATTGGCCATCAATCGGTACCACCACATAAATTTCAAAGATTTTACCGATACCTTCTTCCAAAACTTGACCGTTCGGGTCGGTGGCCACATCGGCGATAATGGCGGCGGGATTTTGGTCTAAGAAATGTTTTTGTCCTAACTCTTTATACTGAGGCTCGTCTTTATTTATTTCAAGCCAGAAGTGCTCTAATTGTCCGCCAAATGAACGGATAAGTTCGTATTCATCATCGGTTAATTTTTCATTATTCAATTCTTTTTCCGAGATTGTCTTGAGCGACATTGCCAACTGCTCCATTTTATTTAAATTGTCTTTCATGCTCGTCGTTAGCAATCCTCGCGTTTCTAGTCCTTCTTTGGTCATTCGTAAAAGCGAGGCCAGACGAGCATAAACATAAGGATTGGGTTCAACATAGCCACGATCGTCTTTTTCTTCAGAACCATCGCCGCCGAGCTCAGCATAAACCTGTTTAGCATAAAGAATAGTATCGTGTTTTAGCTGCGACCAACTACCTAAAAATGTGTTAAGTTCTTTTCTGACCCAGGCGTTATTTTGCATAAATATTGGGTAGCCACTTGTTTTTTTATCAAGAAGCGGACGGAGCTGGTGTAGCCAACCCCAATATAAATTTTGCGTCCAATTTTCAGTTGGTAATGCGGCAAGATATGTCTGCATGGTGGACATATTTTCCGGATAACAGGCATATTGCGTTTCGCCTTGTGTTTTTAAAATATTCAAGGCCTCGTCAGAGCCCATAGTCGCCGGAATATCCAATCCTTTTGGCAACATTCTGCCGTTTCTAAACGGAGCATTGGCGCAAGATTCTGCTTTCGGTCCGACCTCTCTAACTACTAATCTTTGAAAAATAGCCGCGTCAATGGTAAAACGTTGACCCATAAATCTAAATCCCTTGACCTCTTCTTCTCTATCCGGCTGAATGGTCGAGTTTAAAATCGGTATTGAATTTATTTGTGGTGGCTCCAAGCTTTCTGTTGCCTTGATTAAAGAGGCGAATTTATTGTTATCGCCCGGTATTGATTGAATGGTCATCTTGGCGCCATATACTTGCTCAACCACATCTTTAAATTGGTAATAAGTAATATCATCACTTTTGCCAACAAAGAAATTGACTGGTTCATAAATTTTATTCCAGCTGTTTTGATTATTTTCTTGATTAAGCGCTAGAGTAATCAGTAGTGCCGATTTTACTTCGTCATCATTTTTCATTCTAAAGGTAAGGCGACCATACCACATCATTGATTTAAAATAGGCCTTCAATTGTTCGGTTTTGTCATAATGACCTCTGGGAATGTATTGCGAATAATCTTCTTTGAATGCTTCTAATGATTGCTGGCCCTGCGGCGTGTCAATAATCGTGTCTTGTTCGCTGCCAATATTCATAACAGGCGATTTTTCTATGTCTTGGTGAGCGGCAATCAGCGCTAATTCTTGATTAACTTCGCTAGCGACAATTGATGGAATATTTACTGAGGAATCTAATAGTTTACTGCCGACCGCAAAAAAGCCGACATTCCTTTTAGCGGCATTTTCCCATTCTGTTCCTTTTAAGCTATTATATTGATTTAATGATTCAGCCAGCATATTAGCGTTAAGCTGTTTTAATTCAGCCGCTAATTTTTGTTCCTCTAATTGCTTAAGCAAGAAATCAAACATCAAATGATAATTGTGAAGCATCGAGTCGGTGGTAATAAAACTCGGTGTATAGTCATAGCGATTTGTTTCGTAAAGCGAGAAAAATTCATTATGATAAGATGGCCTCACCACAAAAGCGTTTTTAATAAGCAAATTTTTGGCTGCATCAGAAAAAATAAAATCGTTGGCATTAGTAATATTGCTCAGATTGGGGTCAACAGAATAAGCCGGAACTTTCGGGTTGATATTGACCGGTATGTCCTCGTAGGTGGCGAATTTGGAAGCGAATGCCACGGTGGGTTGGTAAATAGTTTCAAACACTTCCTTTATGATGTTTTGCTCTGATTTTGGCGATACCAAATAAATAACCAGAGTAACAATAACAACTATGTCTAAAATTCCCAAGATAATCCAAAAAGTTTTTCTAGGTTTTGGTTTGGATGTAGTTGGTGGCATTGGAGAACCATCAGGACTATCAGACATTGGTTGATTAAAATTGTGTTTGGCCATATTCTTGGAATTAATTTTAGATAAATTTAATTATAGTATATTGACTAGCTTTGAGAGTTTATGGTCGTTCTGATAGTTTGGGGCGACGGTCGTGCTCGCGGCGAATAATTTAATGGGTTCCCAAGCAGGGGTTGAAAGGGGAGTTTTGTCCATTTTTAAAACAGTGATGGTGGACTTAGCGAGAATCGAACTCGCGTCTCTGCAATGCGAATGCAGTGTCGTACCACTAGACCATAAGCCCTGACTATTATTAGATTTTTAGCGGACACTTACTTAATCGTTATCTAATTCAATACCAATAAAACAATTTTTCGTCAAGCCAATATTAGGTTAAACTCGGTGCTGTTGTCTAAGCTGCTGATCTTCCAGAGAGCGTTCTTCGGCAATAACTGTCTTGGCTCGTTGTCGTAATTCGGCCAGGTTAAGATTAATCAGCGGTTGAGCTAGTTTTAACAAGGCTTCGCGTTCATTAAGTTGAGGATTATTAATAACATCAGCTAAGATAACATCTAGTATAGCGCCGATTTGCGGCCCAGGTTCTAGGCCGAATTTTTGCATTAAGTCGGTGCCATTGATTTTTAGCATTTTAACTGAAACGGGATCATGACGAACTTTATCAAACATATACTCCAGGTGGCGCAATTTGTAGGGCTTGGCTTTCGCTGTGCCGGAACCAAGCCGGTCAGCAATGCGCAAATCAATTAAATCGGCCAGATTTTGTTCGCCGGTTTTAGCAATGAGGCGACGGACTGAGGCCTCGGTAACTTCGCCGACATTATAATAAAACATGTGATTACGCACTAAATTAACGACGCGGTTAATTTCTTGGTTGGAAAAGTGCAGCCTCGTCATAATTTTTTGAGTCAATTTGGCGCTGATATATTCATGATTATAAAAAGTAGTTTGTCCATTAATAGTTTTTTTGGCGCGAGGTTTGCCAACATCATGCAATAAGGCAGCTAGGCGGACCAAATAGTCTTGGCTGGGGCAATGCTTGAGCGATAGCAGGTTGTGATCAAAAACAGTATAAATATGATGATGATTTTGCGCCACCCCATCGCCTTCTTCCAGTTCAGGCAGAATATATTGAAGCAATTTAGTTTCATGCAGTTTTTTAATACCTTCATACGGCTGTGGTCCGGCTAGAATTTTAATTAATTCATCACGGATGCGTTCGTTAGCAATAAATTTAATACTGCCGGCTAACTTAATCATCGCTCGTTCGGTTTTAGGTTCAATAATAAAATTAAAGCGGTTGCTAAAGCGCACAGCCCGTAATAAGCGCAGAGCATCTTCTTTAAAACGATCAGCCGGTTCGCCGACTGTGCGGATAATTCCTTGTTGCAGATCTTTTTGTCCGCCGTAATAATCGATAATGTCGCCATTTTGATTCATAGCCATTGCATTGATAGTAAAATCGCGACGGCTTAAATCATTTTCCAATTTATCTTCAAAAATTATCTCACTAGGGTGGCGATGATCATCGTAGTCAGATTCACTGCGATAAGTAGTGATTTCTAAAACCTCAGTGCTATCAGTTAAATAAATCGGCCAGATAACAGTGCCAAAACTATTTTTATATTTGCTGTCCGGCAAGGCGGCCAGAATATCAGTTGGTCGGGCATTAGTAGTAATATCCCAATCTTTAGGCTGGTGGCCCATTAATAAATCACGAACACAGCCACCGACAATAAAGGCCTCAAAACCGGCCTGCTGTAGAATTATTAATGCTTGTTGTACGAAATCAGGCAGTGAAGATAAGCATTGTTTACCGGCTTGATTGCTTTTGCTAGTTTGTGGAAGAGAGTCGGGTTTAGTCATTGCTTTGGCTAAGTTGGAGACTATTTAATAATTGATTATAGCGGGCCACCGTTTGATTGAATTGTTCAATTAATTGATTGTAGTATTGACGGAATTGTTCATAAGCTTGAACAGCTTGGTTATAGATGGGGACCAGTTGGTTATATTGGTTAATTTGGTTGCTATTGCGGTATTGTTCCAGTTGCTGCTGCTGTTGTTGTAATTCGGTTTGCCGGCGGCTTAATTCAATTTGTTGTTGGTTAATGATTTGTCGCGATTGGTCGCTGGCGATTTTTTGTTCACTAATTTGGCTAAGAGTTGCTTGCAGGTTGCTTAGCCCGCCATAATTTTTGCCGGCGGTTGCTTGATAGATAAGGGGTTCTGCTAGATTACCACTTGGTTGCCAACTTGGCAATGTAACTGAGCTACTGCTGGCGGCCTGGCCGTTAATACTGCTGGGTAGTAAGCCGATATGATAAAATTGGGTAGTTTCTATATAGCAATAGCCAGTGGAATAATTAGCAGCCTGCTGAGGACAGGCGATACCAACAGCCATATGATTAGCTTCAGGATAAGACAATAAGGCCACGCCATAGCCAAGCTTACGAAAAATTAACCAGGCCAATAGGGCTTTATCAGTACAAACGCCTCGATTTAAATAGAGGGTTTCATAAGGGTAATTGGGTGTGATTTGATTATTTGGTTGTTGGATTAAATCGCTGCGGTTTTGGTCGTAAGGAATAGATTGAATAAAAGCGGCCGCTAGCTCAGCCGTTTGGTCGGTAGTTAATTGGTTGGCCGTTGCTTGTTTTTGTAATTGTTCAGTGATTTGGCGAATAATATTATCTTGTGAAGCATTGTTTAAAAACTGACCATAATATTGATTACGCCAATTACTAGGTAAATTGTCGCCAGTGTAAGTAAAAACTTTGGATTGTTGCCGGTAGTAGTCATATAACTTAGTTGACAAGTCTAGTTGGATAGAATAATCTCGGCCAGCATAGCGCCAGCGCCAAAGTTTGGTGTTTAGATTGTTAGTTTTAGCTGCTGTATTGATTATGCCAGTAGGAATAGGATCAATATGTTCATTAGTAGCGCCGACGGCCGTTTCTTTCATAATGCGAAAAGCATCAGCCGGCCGACCCAGATAGTAGAGCTTCCGTTGACTGGGTTCAAAGTAATAAGCCTTGCCCTGATCTTGCGGTTTTAACAAGATGTGGCCAGATAATCTTTTGACCTTGGCTGAAGCTAGCCGCTTATTCTCTAAGAGAGAAAAGTCAGCATTGCTGATACCGATGGCTAAACCGCGCATAATGCGAAAAGCATCGGCCGGCCGACCCAGATAGTATTTTTTTTCATCAGTCGGGTTGATATACCAAGCCTCGCCATGCCCTTCAACGGCTAATAAAATTTTGCCGGCAAAGGGGCTGGCAGCGCTAGCGGGCGATATTACAAAATAGACGGACAAGATAGCAGACAAAATAATTCCACCACTGATTATTATTTTACGCATAAGTCAAAAGATGTTATGTTAATAACATAATTATAGCCGATTTTTAGCTAAAGGTGAATTTATTTTTAATAATAATTTATGGTTAACCAGCCGACAGCCCAGGATTTAGTTGCTTGGCGTTCCATGATTGCCAATCGGCAGAAATGGCAATTAATGGTCAAAGTGACGGCTAATTGTCCCCACTGCGGTTGGCGGGGCCAATTAGCGGATGGTCGTTGGAAAATAGGCTTAAATGAGCCGGCGGTGGATAATCGCGCTAATCAGGCTTTGCTAGTCTGGCTTTCCAAAGAGTTAAATTGTCCGGTTAGCCGTTTGGCGATTAGCCATGGCCGGACCAGCGGTTTTAAAACTATTGTTGCCATTAATTAAATTATGACTAAAAAACATAAACCAAAATTATTGTTGCATATTTGCTGTGGACCGTGCGCCACAGTAGCTGCCAATAGATTAATGGAAGATTATCAGGTAGTGTTGCTTTTTTATAATCCTAATATTGAGCCGATAGCCGAATGGCAAGAAAGGCTAGCAGCAGCTCAGAAATTAGCACAGATTTACGGATTACCTCTGATTGTTGATGATACTGATTTTGAAGATTGGCAAACAATGGCTGAACCGTTAGCTACTGAACCCGAGCGCGGTCGTCGTTGTCAGTTATGCTACGAATGGCGATTACGCCGGACGGCTCAGTTAGCCGATCAAGAGAGCTGCGCTTATTTTGCTACTAGTCTTACGGTCAGCCCTTATAAAGATCGGGAGGCAATCAATAAAATTGGTTTAATCGCCGCCGGGGTGACTAGAGCTAATTATTTACCAACCGATTTTCAGCAAGCCGACGGCTATCGGCAGTCAATTAAGTTATCCAAACAGTATGGATTATATCGGCAAAAATATTGCGGCTGTCGTTTTAGCCGTCAGTAGTCTTTTCTGTCTTGCCGTGCTATAATAAGCCCAAAGTTACTATTATGGATTTAAAAATTTATTTTGAGCAGGCAATTGCCCGTCGAGCCTCTGATGTCCACTTAGTTGGCGGCAGTTGTCCATATTTACGAATTGACGGACAATTAATTAAAATTAGCGATGAGATAATTGATGCTGATCAACTCGCCAAGGCAGTTAAGGGATTTCTAGATGAACGGTTGATTGAAAAGTTAGAAGACAATAAAGAACTGGACATATCGCAGGCAATCGCTGGTGGCCACTTTAGAATTAATCTTCATTATCAACGAGGGGTTATTGGTTTAACCGCTCGTTTAATCTCTAGTGATATTCCTAATCCAGAAGATATTGGTTTAGATAAGAATTTACAACGATTAGCTTTTTTGAATGATGGTTTAGTTTTAGTAGTTGGCGCGTGCGGTTCTGGCAAGTCAACGACCCTTGCCAGCCTGTTGGGCATTGTTAATCGTGAGCGGCAGGGGAAAATTGTGACTATTGAGGAACCGATTGAATATATTTTTAAAAATGAGCGCTGCTTGATAGAACAACGGGAAATCGGTATTGATACTAATGATTTTGCGGTTGCTCTTAAATATGTTTTGCGGCAAGATCCTAATGTCATCATGGTCGGCGAGATGCGTGATAACGAAACAATGGAGGCGGCGCTGACTGCGGCGGAAACCGGCCACTTAGTTTTTTCTACTTTGCATACCAGCACGGCGGTCGAGGCGTTATCCAGAATTGTTAGTTCCTTTCCAGCTTATCAACAAGGCCAAATTGCCACCAAATTATCATTATGCTTGAGGGCGGTTATTTCTCAACGTTTATTGCCAGCTACGGCTGGGGGGCGAGTGGCTGTCCGGGAAATTATGTTTAATACTCCGGCCATTGCCAATCTTTTACGCAGTCAGAAATTAGAGCAGATCCCCTCAATTATTCAAACTTCGTCACGTGAAGGCATGATTTCTTTTAATCGGGCAGTTGAACAATTATTAATGACTAAACAGATATCGCCAGAAGTGGCCAGAGCTTATCAGCGTGGCGATTCGGGGGCTTCTTATTGGCGTTAATTTAATTAAGACAATATTTATGTGGATTATTTTCTTGGTTATTATTGTGGCTTTGCTTTTAGCCAGTTTGCGTCAGATTAATCAGTATCAGCGCGGCGTGCTTTTTACTATGGGTCGCTTTAGCCAGATTATGGAGCCAGGCTGGCGTTTGGTTATTCCGGTTTTTCAGAGTTTTCAAAAAGTGGATATGCGGGTTAAGGCTGTTGACGTGCCTGATCAACGAGCCATTACCAAAGACAATGTGTCAGTTACAGTTAATGCCGTTTTGTACTATAAGGTTTTTGATGCCGCCAAGGCAGTGATTGAAGTGGAGAATTTTTATTATGCCATTTCGCAGTATGCTCAAACAACAATGCGTAATATTGTTGGCGAAGTTACTTTAGACGAATTATTAACCAACCGAGAGAAGATTGCTGAACGAATTAGGGAAATTGTTGATGTAGAGACTGATGCTTGGGGATTGAAAGTTAATAATGTTGAACTTAAAGATGTCAGTTTGCCACCAACGATGGAAAGAACTATTGCTAAACAAGCAGAGGCGGAAAGAGAAAAGCGTGCAGTGATTATTAATTCCGAAGGCGAAATGGCGGCAGCAGAAAATGTCGCCAAGGCAGCACAGATCTTGTCGGCGATTCCTGGGGCGCTGCATTTAAGAACACTGCAATCTATTAACGATATTTCTTCCGATCAATCTAATACCATAGTTTTTGCTGTTCCGGTTGAAGCTTTGCGGGCGCTGGATGGTTTTAAATAAAAAATAAAGATGATAACGCCAGTCAACAAAAAAATTATTCTCAGCGGTTTAGCCGTTTTTATCGGTCTTGAGATTATTAATTGGCGGGTTCAATATCTATATTGGATCATAGCGCTATGGTTAATTTTATTTTTAGCCATTGTCTGGTTTTCTTTAAGTAACCGTTCCCCAAAATATAAATTAATGGTTTGGTTAATTCCGACTCTTAATTTGTTGGCTTGGTGCGGTTTTTTAACCATTGTCAATAGTTCATTTATTCGGCAATTATTAATTTTAACCACCGCAGCCATTCAGTTAGCTTATTGGCGTCGCGGTTGGACAGCCTGGTTGGAACAAAAGCCACCGGCAGCTTGGCGGCGTCTGGTTAATGCTATTAATTTGTTAACTATTTGGTTGGCTGCCGCCACTCTTTATGGTTGGCAAGCCTTTTTAGCTTGGCCGATTTGGTGGTCATGGTTATGGTGGCTGATTTTGTCCGGTCTAATTTTATGGTTAGACTATCAAACATTAGCTTTGCCGTTATCAACTCATTGGCCAGTGGTTTTAACGCAGTGGCTGATTGGTGGCCAGATATTTTTGGCAGTTTACTTTTTACCTAGCTCCCACTTAGTCTTGGCTTATTTGTTACTAATCGCTTATTATGTTGTCAGCCAGATTGGTCGCGGAAGTTTGTTAAAAACTAATACTGCTCGCCGTTTGCGCTATCAGTTTTTAATTTTAATAATATTGTTAGCGGTGGTTTTACTAACCGCTAAATGGTTTTAATTTAATATATATTTTTATGAGTTCGACTTTGATTCGCAAAAAGATTTCTCTTAGCTTAATTTGGTGGATTTTGGCCATTGTTGTTAATTTAATTTTAGCTCTGGTGATGGTTAAGTATTTTTTTGCTATTGAGCAAGCCAATTTATTGACTTCAGCAACGTTATCGGGGCAAAACGCTATCGGTTGGCCAATGGCGATTAATCAAAGTTCAACAACTAAGCGGCCAGCGGCTATTGAGTATAATGAAGCAGCTAGTTTGCAACCGAGTTTATCATTAAGTTTGGTTAAAGTTTTCCGTCAAGCGGATCGCATCACCTCGGCACCGATCAAACAGGATAATCTGTATAATCTCAATCAACCGCTAGCTGGCGGTTGGGTGGCAACTAGCGATGGCTGGGTGGTTAGTTCGGCTGATTTGGATAACTGGTCAGATTTAGCAGTGGTCGCCGGTAACCGCAAGGTTTATAAAATTGATCAAAAAACTAGCGATCCATTGACCGGTTTATTTTTCTATCATTTAGCTGGGGCAGCTAATTTATCACCCGTTAAATTAGGTGAAGTCGGTTGGAGTCGGCCAGGGCAATTAATGTATAATTTAGATAATTTGGGCGGTCTTAAAGCTGTGTGGTTAGAGCGAGTAACAACTGATCAAAATAATAATATTATTAGCAGCGATATTTTGTGGTATCGCTGGACATTCTCTAGCGTTTGGCCTAGCTCAGCTATTTTTAACGGTCAAGGCGATCTGTTTGGTTTAGTTGATAGTCAAGGAAAGATTATTCCAGCCAATTATATTAAATCTGGACTTAATAGTTTATTGTCCATGGGTAATTTCAAGCGGGTTGTTTTAGGAATTGAGTATTTTGATTTGAATCGTTCTTCCACTGAAAGGAGCGGCCTGTTGGTCAATCAGGTGACTGCTGGCAGCTCAGCGGATAAGGCTGGTCTTAAGGCTGGTGATATAATTTTAAGTATTGACGAGATTAATCTTGATGGTCAGATCGCTATCAATGAAATTTTACAAGGCTACAAGACTGGCAATCGGGCGAGCTTAATTGTTCAGCGCGCCGGTCAAAATCGTCAATTAAATTGTCAATTTTAAAAATATGTTCAGTCGCACTATTTCCGCCATGCCAAATTTATCGGGCCGCCAAGTTTTTTTGCGTCTCGATTTAAATGTTCCGCTCAACGGTCAGGAGATCGTTGAAGATTATAAGATTAGGGCAGCATTACCATCAATTAAGGCATTATTAGACCATGGAGCTAAAATAATCATCGCTAGCCATTTAGGCGAGCCGCTAGTTAAAGGCAAGCTGATAGTTGGCGCTAAGACGGCGCTAACTATTAAACCGATTGCTGCTAGATTAGCTCAGCTTTTAGATCGGCCAGTTAAATTTTTGCCTGGGCAAAATTTGGCAGTTTTGCGGCAGAAAATTAGCCGAGCTACTGAGAATGTTATTGTTTTAGATAATTTACGTTTTTGGCCCGGCGAGTTAGAAAATAATCGTGACTTTGCCAAAGAGTTGGCTAGCTTAGCTGATTTTTATGTCAATGATGCCTTTGCAGTTAGTCATCGCCAACAGGCCTCAGTGGCTGCCATTAAGGATTTCTTACCAAGCTTTGCTGGGATTTTGTTGGAACAAGAAGTTGTTAATTTATCTAAAGCGCTCAATCCAAAACAGCCATTGATTGTCGTTTTGGGCGGCGCCAAGGTTGGCAGTAAAGTTCACTTAATCCGTCGCTTAGGCCGTAAGGCTTCCAAGGTTTTACTTGGCGGTGGTTTAGCTAATAATTTTTTAGCGGCTCAAGGTTATCAGGTCGGCCAATCTTTAGTTGACAAGGAAAGCATTGATTTAGCGCGGCGTTTAATAAAAGAACTAGGCAAAAAATTAGTTTTACCAATTGATGTTATTGTGGCCGATTCGTCTAGTCAGCCAGTTTTGCGATTAATCAATCAAGTTGGCGATCAGGACAGAATTTTAGATATCGGTCCGGCGACTATACAAGAATTTAGTCGGCAGATTAAGATGGGCAAAACTATTGTTTGGAATGGACCGCTTGGCCAGTTTGAAAATGAGCACTATAAAAATGGCACTTTGTTTATAGCTAGAGAAATTGCTTGGCAGTCGCGCGGCGCTGCTTTTGGATTAGTTGGTGGCGGTGAAACTGTGGCGGCGCTACAAATGACTCAGATGGCTGGTTATATTGACTGGGTATCAACAGCCGGCGGGGCGATGTTGGCATTTTTAGGCGGTGAGCCGATGCCGGGTTTAAAAAATATTATTTAATTTTTATTATAGAAAAACTGTATGGCTAAAATTGTTCAATTGACCGCTCGGGAAATTCTAGATTCGCGCGGCAACCCCACGGTTGAAGCTAAAGTAACCCTGGATAATGGCTTAGTCGCTAAGGCCAGTGTGCCGTCAGGAGCCTCGACAGGTGTTCATGAAGCCCATGAATTGCGTGATGGTGATAAAAATCGTTATGGCGGTAAAGGAGTTTTACAAGCGGTGGCGAATATTAAAGATGTTATTGCGCCAAAAATAATTGGTCAGGAAATTATTGATCTTCCGGAAATTGATCGGATAATGATTGATTTGGATGGCACCGCTAATAAAGAAAAATTGGGAGCCAATGCTATTTTAGCGGTATCAATGGCTTGCGCTCGTGCCGGCGCTATGGCTACCGGTCAAGAACTATATGCTTATCTAGCCAGTATTTATGATTTCGCGACCGATAATTATCGTTTACCAACACCAAGTTTTAATATTTTTAATGGCGGCCAGCATGCTGATACCAATGTTGATTTTCAAGAATTCATGATTTTGCCATTAATTAATAGCACAGTAGCCGAGAAAATTCGTCTAGGCGCTGAAGTTTTTCATGCTCTTGGTAAGGTTTTGCAAGAGGCTGGTTTAGCCACTAATCTTGGCAATGAGGGTGGTTATGCCCCCAAGATGGAATATAGTGAGCAGGTAATGGAAATGATTGTTCAAGCGATGTCGCGGGCTGGTTATCAGCCAAAAGAACAAGTTGGTTTTGGTTTAGATGTTGGTTCGTCAGAATTATATGATGAAGCCACTGGCTATTATACTTTTTCATTAGATAAGTGGCAGTTTACTTCAGCGGAATTGCTGGCTAAATATCGAGAATGGTCGGAAAAATATCCGATTATCTCTATTGAAGATGGTTTGGCTGAGGATGATTGGTCGGGTTGGCAAAATTTGACAGCCGAACTGGGCGACCGGATGTTATTAATTGGTGATGATTTATTCGTGACTCAGACTGCAAGATTGCGGCAAGGAATTGCCAGTCAAGCAGCTAATGCGATTTTAATCAAACTTAATCAGGTGGGAACAGTGACTGAAACCATAGAGTGTATTAAAGTTGCTCAACAGAATAATTACAAGATTATGATATCTCATCGCAGCGGTGAAACAACCGATGATTTTATTGCTGATTTAGCCGTCGCTGTCGGCGCTGATTATATTAAAACCGGGTCAACTGCCCGTGGCGAGCGATTAGCTAAGTATAACCGTTTAATGGAAATTGAGCTGCAATTAGCTGGCAATTTTTAGGCGGCTATGCCTGTTCAAACTGATAAAATAAATAATGATTCTGCAGCTAGTTCAGTAGTCTTAGTTTTGCTAGACGGCTGGGGCGTAGCTCCGCCGGGACCAGGTAATTTATTGACTAATTTAGCATTGCCGAACTTGAGTGATTACCTGCAACAATATCCGTTGGCAGTTTTGGCAACGCCGTTGATACGCAATGGTTCAGCCAAAGAAGCTTATTGCCAGATTGGCAGCGGTCAGGATAGCAGCTTGGTTCCTGGCTTGGGTGGAGTAGCTGACCAATCTGGTTTAGCTGAATTGTTGTCGTCGGCCGGTCGTCGGCAGGCCTATTTTACTGAAACTGAAAAATTGCCACTAGTCGTGGAGTGCTTAGCTGGCGGACGACAAGATCCGGAAATTGAATATCGGGTTATAGCCACACCGCTTAATAATGATTATAATGAACAGGTTTTAGCTGCCAGTCATCAACTAATTGATCAGGCGGTGAGCTATTATCGTCATTATCGGCCTGATTTTTTAACCATCAACTTGGCGGCTTGGAGTTCGGTGGCTAGATATGGTACAGTGGAAAGCATTGCCAAAGCAATGGTTGCAATGGATAAACTATTGCCCAAATTGCTTAATCCGATTATTCAAACTGGCGCTACCATATTATTAACTTCGGCGTATGGTCGTTTGGAAAGCTTGATTGATCCGCTGACGGAAAAAGTTAATTTCGGTCCGAGCAATAATCCAGTACCTTTCTTAATTATTGGTCGTTTGTGGCCAGGTCAGAGTTTAGGGGAGACTGAAATCGCTAGTAACGATTTAAGTGTTTTACCGCTCAGCGGGTCTCTGCGGTCAATTGCTCCGACAATTTTGGCTCTATTAGGAGTTGAGCGGCCGTCTTATCTAGAGAAGCCGTTGTTACCGATAAATATTAATTAAAATATTATGGCAGTCTTGTTATTAAATGCTGGATCTACTTCGTTAAAGTATCAATTGTTTAGTGATGGCGGCGAGGTTATTAAAAGGGGCGGTTCTAGTCGAGTTAAAGACTTTGATCAGGCCTTCAGTCAGATTATCGAAGAGCTGGAATTCATTGGCGAGATAACCGCTATTGGCCATCGCGTTGTTCATGGCGGCGATCATTATCAGCGTCCAACCATCATCAATGATCAAGTTATTGATTATTTAGAAAGTATCGTTAATTTAGCCCCACTGCATTTACCTTTTAATCTTTTAGGTGTTCGTTTGGCTGCTGAGCATTGGCCTAACTTACCACAAGTGGCGGTGTTTGATACAGCTTTCTTTGCTAATTTGCCAACTGTGGCTAAAACCTATGCTTTACCGCTAGATTTGGCTACAGAAAAGCATTGGCATCGTTATGGCTTTCATGGATTATCGCATGCATATTTAACTCACGCGGCCGCAGACGAATTGAACAAAAAATTAGAACAGGTTAATTTAATTATTTGTCACTTGGGTGGCGGCAGCTCTATCTCGGCTATCCAAGCCGGTAAAGCAATTGATATTTCTTTGGGTTGGTCGCCAACGGCCGGTCTGCCGATGATGACTCGTTGTGGTGATTTAGATCCCGGCTTGTTATTAACCATAATTGAGGACTTGCCAGGACCAGTTAATGAACAAAAAATTAACCAAGTGCGTGATTTATTAAATAAGCAATCTGGCTTATGTGGCTTGTGCGGTTACGATGATTTTTTAGATATTTTAACCGCTCGCCAACATGGCGAAACCAGGGCGGCCGCCGCTTTTGATTATTTTGTTTATCGTCTGGTGCATTATATTGGGGCTTATTGGGCAATTTTAGGCGGCAAGGTTGATGCAATTGTTTTAAGCGGCGCCATCGGCGCTGGCAGTCTAGATTTACGTCAGGCGCTGGCGAACAAGTTATCTGGTTGGTGTTCAGCCTCGTTGCTAGCTATGCCCACCAACGAGGAGTTAGCTATGTTTCGGGAGATTAAAAAACTAGGGCTATAATTTATGGCGCTAAAGAAATTATGGTATGGATCCATTAATAATATCGGTTGGGCAGCGGTCGTGGTTGGAGTCGCTTCATTTATCAGCCGATTTCTTGGTGTTTTTCGTGACCATATTTTAGCCGGGCAGTTTGGTGCCGGCGATGAATTGGATATTTATTATGCCGCTTTTCGCGTGCCTGATTTGATTTTTAATTTGTTGGTTCTTGGTGCTTTGTCCGCCGGCTTTATTCCAATTTTTGTTAGCTTATTAAATAATTATGATGAGCCGGCGAATAATCATGATGCTTGGCGTTTTGCTAATCTAGTTATAAGTTCATTAATAGTTATTTTGCTTATTTTATCAGTGGTTGGTATTATTTTAGCACCGCAATTATTAAGGTTATTAACTCCGGGTTTTTCCGCTGATAAGCTGGCGACAACCGTTAAGCTAAGTCGGTTGATGTTTTTGTCGCCTTTATTATTAGGTATTTCCGGAGTTGTCGGCGGTATTTTGCAATCTTTTAAGAATTTTTTTGCTTATTCGCTGGCGCCGATTTTTTATAACTTAGGCATTATTACTGGTGCTTTATTTTTAGTGCCTCGATTTGGATTAATGGGTTTAGCCTGGGGGGTGGTCATCGGCGCTGCCTTGCATTTATTAGTTCAATTACCGACTTTGTGGCGCTTAGGTTTTCGTCCTAAACCATTATTAGATTGGCATGACCAAGCTTTAAAACAGATTGGTCGGATTATGATTCCGCGGACGATGGGTCTGGCCATTAGCCAGCTTAACTTAGTGGTAATGACTATTTTAGCTTCGGCATTAACTAGCGGATCGTTAGCGATTTTTAATTTAGCTAATAATCTGCAGTCTTTTCCAGTTGGTATTTTCGGTTTATCATTTGCCATTGCCGCTTTTCCAACCATTTCAGCTCTGGTTGATCAGCCGGATAAATTAAAAGCCAACTTAACGGTTACTATTCGTCAAACTTTATTTTTAGTTATACCGGCGACGATTATTATTTTAGCTTTGCGGGCACAAATTATTCGGGTAATTTTAGGTTCGGGTCGTTTTGATTGGCAAGATACTATCTTAACGATGCGGACTTTGAGTTATTTTGGCTTATCTATTTTTGCCCAATCTCTAACCGCCATTTTAGTTAGAGTATTTTATGCTTATAAAGATTCGGCGACTCCGTTTTGGATCAGTTTGCTGGCAGCCGTAGTCAATATTGGTTTGGCCTGGCCATGGAGTCGACAACTGGGCGTTGCCGGTTTAGCTTTAGCTTTTTCCGTTAGCAATATTGTTAATTTTATTTTGCTGTGGTGGGCGCTGCGGCGCAAGGGTAATATTTTAGATAATTTAACTATCGGTATCGGTAGTTTGAAAATGGTCTTGGCGGCCGCTATTGCTTGGCCGGCTATTTTTGCGGCTAAGAGATTAATTGCCCCGTTAGTTGATATGGATACTTTTTGGGGCATTACTAGTCAATTAATTGGCGCAGCAACAGTCGGGCTAGCGGTTTATCTGTTAATTTGCTTGCTATTGCGTTGTCCGGAAGCTAAGCAGTTGTGGCAAATAGTTAATCGAAGATTACCTGGCGGCCATAAAACAGTAGTTGATGCCGATGAGGCGCGCGGCATTTAGATAGGCGAATAGTTTTGTTAATTAAAAGTCAAGAATTTTTCTTGACTTTTTTAGTAGATAGTTGTTAGATAAAGGGTTCAATTTGTTCTTTTCCAATTCAAATAAATAAAAAAAGGAGGTGCCATCATGGCACAAAAGAAACCACATGTGGCCTTACTTTTCTTTCGTCGCAAACCCTGCGATCCGCAGGTCGATGAAAGTAGTTATTTTGATATTGAGGTGTTGCTCTCGCAGCGAGCGGCATTTCAGTTTGAAGATGCATCTTCCAAGCCGCAGTCTTTCTTTCGGGGAATGCAAATTTTCCCCGGTGGGAAGTTGGAGGACGATGATATTAACCCTTGGCAGCGGGCTTATCTTGAGCTCCGCGAAGAGGGTGGCCAGCGTCTTTGCGACTGGCTGGATGCAATTTTGAAGGCTGATTCCAAGAGACTGTTGCAGGTTGATGAACATTGCTTTGCCATTGAGGTTTGTCCCAATGACGACTTAAATGGCGAGCGTGAGTTCGTCAATTTGATCAAATTGGCCCCCGAGCATCGCTCAGTGGGCTGGTATTCAACTTCAGCGGTAGCTGAATTTGAGGATCTGGCCCCCCATAAGAACCGGGTTCCTGAGGGGATTAAGGCCATCTTCGCCGATGAGGCGTGGTGGATAAAACAACTGGCCGAGCTGGTCAGTCAGGAGGGGTGATGGCCGAAACAGTTATACTTGCCCTAGCCTTTGGAGTTGGCCAAGCAATTAATTATCCCCTAAAAAGGGAGGTTGAGCAATTGGCCAACATTAAGAACTTGCCGGTTTATACTCAGCAAGATTTGGGTGTAATCTTGAAGCTTAATTCGGGCATAGTTCTTTTTATGGCTTGCCAGGCAGGCGACTACCTTTCATCGTTGGCCATCATTGAGCAATTTGCTCAAGCGGCCAAGGTCAATGGTTGGAAAGCTGTTAAACTGGTGGCGGCCAGTCAGCACATCTGGCGCTGCGTTAGGGACCTGAAAGAGGTCTTGCCGGAAGTTTATGTTGATAAGATTCCTGTCGAGACTGCTTATCTGCCGGATATTCAACCTTGGGTAACATCGCCGCTACGGTGGTGGACGAGGGAGCTGATAATTAGAATGTTGCCATGGAGACTTTACAAGCGGTTGTGCGGCTAACTTTTCCACAACTTACTTCTTGACAGATTTCTGAAAAGGGGTAAGATGTGGTCATTGTTAAATCGCACATTTATCTAGAAGGAGGTTTTGTGATCTGCTTCTTGGAAGCTGTTCACCCTATAGCGAGCATTAGCGCTGACAGTCAGGCGCCTGCAATAGAGGTTTGCCGCTATGACGAGATTTATATCTCGGTGTTCTGCCTTCTGGGTAGCGAACGCAATCATGGACTGATTAGACAAGGCCATCAGCCCATATGTTCCTTGTCTGGCTTTACTTAGCCGGATAAGCATTCGCCACCCCTGAGAAGTTCTTTTTTCTTTTAACCCCCGGCTAAAAGCTGGGCACTGGTGATGGTAACCAATGACTCCCAGCCAGGAGGCACAATGGCGAACCGGTTCATTTAACAACTAACCCCCAGTCATTCCGTTCAGTAAAAAAGCGCGATAGCGCTGGCGACAGTCTATAAACTGACTTGTTCAGCACCTAATAGGTGGACAGACGCCATAACGACTATTTCACGGACTCTGACTGGGGGTCCTTTTTTTATCCAAAGCATTTATTCAGCCATTGACTTAAGTTAGGTCGTTTAGCATAATGAAGGCATAACTTACGGGTATGCAGAACATCCGCAATTTTTGTATTATCGCCCATATTGATCACGGCAAGTCAACCCTAGCTGACCGTCTTTTAGAATTTACCGGCACCATTGACCCGCGTAAAATGACTAACCAAGTGCTGGATCGTTTGGATTTGGAGCGCGAACGGGGAATTACTATCAAATTGACGCCGGTCCGCATGAAGTATCAGGGCTATGAGCTTAATCTGATTGATACGCCCGGCCATGTTGATTTTAGCTACGAAGTTTCGCGCAGCTTAGCGGCAGTTGAGGGGGCGATTTTACTGGTTGATGCTACTCAAGGTATCCAGGCTCAAACTCTAGCCAATTTGTATTTGGCTATTGAGCAAGATTTGGCGATTATTCCAGTGATTAATAAAATAGATCTACCAGCTGCTGACGTGGACAAAACCAAAGCCGAAATTGTTAAACTTTTGGGTTGTTCAGCCGAAGAAATCATTTGTGCCTCAGGCAAGACTGGCACTGGCGTGCCCGATATTTTAGAGCGAGTTATCAAGGTTGTACCAGCGCCGTCAGGACAACCAGATCAGCCACTGAGAGCTCTAATTTTTGATTCCAATTATGATGAATATCGGGGAGTGGTCGCTTATATTCGAGTAGTTGATGGGGCGATTAAGAAGGCGGATAAAATTAATTTAATGGCCACTCAGGCCGAAAGTGAAGCTCTTGATATTGGCTATTTTGATCCTAATTATCATTCCAGCGGCCAGTTAAATGCTGGTGAAATCGGTTATATTATTACTAATTTTCGTGAGGTTGGTGAATGCCGGGTTGGTGATACAGTGACATGGTCCAGAACTATTGGTCAAACCGTGCCGCTCAAGGGTTACACTGAAGTTCGACCGATGGTTTTTGCCGGTATTTTTCCGAAAGAAGGTAATGAATTTGAGGATTTGCGAGAAGCGATGGGCCGTTTAAAATTAAATGATGCCGCTTTAGTTTATGAACCAGAACAATCGCAAGCTTTGGGTTTTGGTTTTCGTTGCGGGTTTTTAGGACTACTTCATTTAGAAATTTTCCAAGAACGTCTACGCCGTGAGTTCAATCTTGATTTAATCGTTACTGTGCCTAGCGTGGCTTACCGCTTACGCCGTAAAAATAGCAGCGAAATAGAAATAATTCGCAGTCCGCAGCAATTACCTAGCGCCGGTGATATTGATCTGATTGAGGAGCCGTGGGTCAATTTAGATATTGTCACTCCCAAAGATTATCTGGGGGCAGTTATGAAACTAGCGCAAGAAAAGCGAGGTATCTATCGCAATACTGAATACTTGGATGAAACCAGAGTTGTCTTGCACTATGAAATGCCAATGAGCATGATTTTGACCGATTTTTATGATAAATTGAAAAGTTCAACTTCCGGCTACGGGTCAATTAATTATGAAATATTGGATTATCGTCAAGCCGATGTGGTCCGTTTAGATATTTTAGTAGCGGAAGATATGATTGAATCGCTGTCAATGATTGTTTATCGCGACGAAGCTTTCCGGCGCGGTAAAGAAGTTGTGACGACGCTGAAAAATACTTTGCCGCGGCAAATGTTCGTGATAAAATTGCAGGCAGCGGTAGGCGGTCAAATTGTGGCCGGTGAACGGATTTCTGCTTTCCGTAAAGATGTAACCGCCAAGCTTTATGGCGGTGATGTGACCCGTAAGCGTAAATTGTTAGAAAAACAACGCCAGGGTAAGAAAAAGATGATGGCAATGGGTCGTGGCAGCGTGGATATTCCTAGTGAGACTTTTGTTAAATTATTAAAGCGTTAATTTTTAGAATTTATATATGAGTAACAAAAGAAACAAAAAGAAAAAGATAACCAAGCGACAAAAGATTAGAATAGCCTGGATAATTATTAGTGCTATCGTCATTATTTCCATGGTGGCTGGGACTATAATCATGAGCCTTTAATATGGCGGCTGAGCGCCTCTGGCAGGTGGCGCCGGTTTTGGTTAATCGTAATCCCAAATTGGCCGAGCTGAAACTGCCGGAGATCATTGAACAAATCTTATATAATCGCGGCTTAACTGATCCCATGGCGGTCCGCCAGTTTTTGGGTTTAGAATCGTTTGATTGCTCGCCAGGACGATTGAGCCAATTAGAAGCCGCCGTGGAGTTGATTGTTGAGCATATTAAGGCCGGTCATTTAATGGTGGTTTATGGCGATTATGACGCTGATGGCGTAACGGCCAGCACTATTCTATTGGAAACTTTGACAACCTTGAAAGCCAAGGCCAGAATTTGGTTACCGGATCGGATTACTGAAGGTTATGGCTTAAATAAGCCAGCCATTGATGAATTAGCGGCCGCTAACGCTAAATTAATCATTACTGTTGACACTGGTATTCGTAATAAAGAAGAAATAGCTTATGCTAAAACTAAGGGGTTAGACATAATTGTGACTGACCACCATCGTGAATCGCCGGATCCAGCTGATTGGCCAGATTGTTTAATGATTAATCCGACTATGGCTAAAGAAGATTACCCCTGTAAATTTTTAGCTGGGGTTGGTGTGGCCTTTAAAATGGTGCAGGCATTGTTACGGCGGTCAACTTTAGATAGTTCTCAAAAGCAGATTTTAGAACGCCGCTGTCTTGATTTAGTCGCTTTAGGAACGATTGCTGATTGTGTGCCGCTAGCCGGTGAAAATCGTTTATTGGTTAAGCAGGGCATTGAAGTGCTAAATGAATGGCGGCGAGTCGGCTTACGTGAATTAGCCCGAGTAGCTCAAATTACCGGCGAAGTTAATGAATGGAATATTAGCTGGCAATTAACGCCGCGGATTAATGTCGCCGGTCGTCTGGATCACGCTAATACTGCTTATCGTTTACTCACTACCACCGATCAAGCTGAGGCGGCTCAGTTGGCTGAGGATTTAAACCAAAAAAATTTAGATCGGCAACAAAAGACTCAGGAAATAGTGGATTTTTGTTTAAACGACTTATTAGAATTACAAGCTGAGGATAATTTATTGATTTTTATTAGTCCGCGCCAAGAACCGTGGCCGGAAGGTATTATTGGTTTAGTCGCCGGCCGCTTGTCGGAAAAAACGGCCAAGCCGGTGTTAGTGATTACTAAAAGCGAGAATGGTTATAAGGGATCGGGTCGCAGTAATGTGGAGAATTTTAGCTTGATCGCCCAATTGGAAGAAGTAGCCAGTGACCTAGATCGGTATGGCGGCCATGCCGGCGCCTGCGGCTTTAGTTTAACTGTCCAACAGTTACCCAATTTTTTAACCAAGATTAAGAAGTTAGCGGCGGCTAAATTAACCGGTCTGGATTTACGGCCAAAGCTATTTATTGACGGTGAATTGCCGGCCGATCAAGTGGATTTATCACTAGCGGAATGGCTAGAAAAATTAGCCCCTTTTGGTCAAGGCAATCAGCAACCAAGATTCGTGGCCTATCGGCAGACGATTCGCGATATTAATACGATGGGAGCCAATAAGCAGCACATTAAGTTGCGCTTGGGCAATTATTGGGCACTAGCTTTTGGTCAAGCTGAAGATTATTTAGCGCAAGACCTGCGGCCGGGCCGCCAAATAGATTTAGTTTATAGTCTGGATATTAACCGTTGGCAAGGCCAAGCCGAACCACAGCTAAAGATTATTGATTTACGGCCCTCAACCGATAAGTAAAATAAGCAATTATATATGGTCAAAAAATTTGTTCATCAATATTTAATTAGCTATACCGATGGCGGCGCCCGCGGTAATCCCGGGCCGGCCGGTATTGGTGTAGTTTTGCAGAATAAAGACGGCGAAACGATCGGCGAGTGGTCGGAGTTTTTAGGTATTGCCACTAATAATCAAGCCGAGTATAAGGCTTTGTTATTAGCTCTTAAACAAGCGGTTGCTTTGGGAGCAATTACATTAGAATGCCGCTTAGATAGTGAGCTGGTGGTTAAGCAGCTCAAGGGCGAGTATAAGGTCAAACATCCCGAGCTCAAACCTTTGTTTGAGCAAGCCAAAAGCTTGATTTCTCAGATTAAAAATGTTAGTTTTAAGCATATTCCTCGCGAGCTGAATAAACAAGCCGATCAGTTGGCCAATCGGGCCATGGATCAGGGCGGGGATTTTTAGGACGCATAGCTCAGTTGGTTAGAGCGTACGGTTCACATCCGTAAGGTCACAGGTTCAAATCCTGTTGCGTCCACCAGTTAAGCAAAAAGAAAAGCGACGCTCAAGACGTCATTTTGATAATGTTATAGTGCAAGGCTAACGGCCTTTTTTATTTGACTAATACTCTTAGGGCGGTATAATAGACATTAGACCAGACCGCCAGCGGGCAGCCGCTATTTAGCTTACTAAATAGAGGAAAGTCCGGACTCCCGCGGCGCTAAGCGCCGTGTCGCGATAACGGGTAACGCCCGCCGCGTTTGCCGTGAGGCAGACGTAGGGAAAGTGCCACAGAGACAATACTAGCGATTATATCGTCAAAGGTGAAAAGTCAGTTGGTGTTGCGGCTTGCCGTAGCTACAGCTGTCGCTAATCAGTAATGATTAGTCGTGGTAAACCCTATCTGGAGCAAGAGCAAACTTTTGGTTCGCCAAAAGACCAAGTAGCTCGCTGGAGCCGTCAAGCAATTGACGGCCAAGATAAATGGCTGCCGTCCTCTCGGGGATACAGAATCCGGCTTATAGCTGGCCGTCGGTCTAAAATTTAAAATTTATGAAACGCAGTGAATTATTTTTTTCTTTTATTTTGGTACCGGTTGATTTTTTAATGGTTTTTTTGGCCGGTATTTCCGCTTATCATCTGCGGGCTAGCGAGATGGCCACTGGAATCAGGCCGATTTTATATAATTTGCCTTTCGGTGAGTTTTTATGGTCGCTGGTTGTCGTGGCGGCAGCTTGGTTAATTATTTTTGCGATTGCCGGTTTATACCGAGCCCGCGGTATTAAGCGTTTTGAGGAGTTGAGTCAAGTTTTTTTTGCTTGTTTTGCCGGTTTTGGTTTGATTGTTATCTATATTTTCTTTTTTCGGGAATGGTTTTCTTCGCGGTTTATTATCTTAGTTGGCTGGTTATTGGCCTGGGCCTATGTTAGTTTAGCGCGATTAATTGTTCGTTTTATTCAAAAACAATTATTTCGTTATGGTATCGGCGTCCATCGAGTCGTAATTGTCGGCCGCGGCGCTTCGGCGGATAAATTAATCAAAGAATGGTTCAGTCATCGGTCGCGAGGTTATCAGGTGGTTAAGCATTATGATGATTTTAGCTTGGAGATTGCTCAGGAACTAGCGGACTATTTGCAAGTCAAAGAAATTGATGAAATTATTCAAGCCGATCCTAATTTAAGTAAAGCTGAAGTGGTTCGGCTCTATGATTTTGCCGATGAACATCACTTGACTTTTAAATATATTGCTGATTTGTTGGACACTAAAGTTTTAAAAACCGAAGTTGATGAAGTGGCCGGCATACCAGTGGTAGAAGTTAAGAAAACGACCCTGGATGGTTGGGGGCGGATTATCAAGCGTTTATTTGATATTGTTGTTTCTGGTATTTTAATTATTATTTTAAGTCCAATTTATTTACTGACAGCCATTGCTATTAAGTTGGATTCAGCTGGGCCAATTTTCTTTAATCGTCTAGATGATGGTTCACCGCTGTGTCGGATTGGTCAGGCTGGTCATAAATTCCGTTATTTAAAATTCCGTTCAATGGTGCCGGGCACCGATAGTTTGCGCTATACCGAGCTAGCCGATCGTAATGTTCGTGATGATGGTCCAATGGTTAAAATTAAGGACGACCCACGAATCACTAGGGTTGGTAAGTTTATTCGTCGTTTTAGTATTGATGAATTGCCCGAATTATTCTTGGTTTTTATCGGCTCAATGAGCCTGGTCGGTCCGCGGCCGCATTTGCCGGAAGAGGTGGCTAAATATCAGCGGCATCACAAAAAAGTGTTAACCATCAAGCCAGGGATTACCGGCTTGGCACAGGTCTCCGGCCGCTCTGACTTGAGTTTTGAGGAGGAGGTTAAGCTAGATGTTTATTATATTGAGAATTGGTCGTTAGCTCGAGATATTCGTATTTTACTAAGAACTCCGATGGCCGTACTTCGTCATCGTCAAGCCGCTTAATTATGAAAATTGCTTTGATTCATGATCACCTAGCTCAGGATGGCGGCGCTGAAAAGGTGCTGAAGGTGCTGGCTGAAATGTATCCGCAGGCGGATATTTATACCTTGCTTTACGAACAAAAACATGCCGATAAATATTTTTCCGGTCGGACAATCAAGACATCATTTATCCAAAGAGTTCCGGGCGGAGTCAAGCATTATCGCTGGTTTTTGCCATGGATGCCGATGGCGGTGGAATTTTTTGATTTATCCGATTACGATTTGGTTATTTCTGACGCCAGTGCCTTCGCCAAGGGCGTGATTACTGGTCCCGAGGTGCCGCATATTTGTTATTGCCATACGCCGACTCGTTATTTGTGGGATTATACTCATCGTTATATTGCTGAGCTTAGATATAATAAATTTTTAAAAAAGATTGTTTCCTTATTTTTAAATTATTTGAGACTGTGGGATCGGCAATCGGCTGATCGGGTTGATTATTTTATTGCTAATTCTAAATTGGTTCAAAAAAGAATTAAGAAGTATTATAGACGTGATAGCCAAGTTATCTATCCGCCAGTTGATGTTGATAGCTTTAAGATTGTTGATCAGCCAAGTGATTATTTTTTAATCGGCGGCCGAGTTGTTGCTTACAAGCGTTTTGATCTAGTGGTGGAAGCTTTTAAGGAATTAGGTTGGCCCGTCAAGATTTTTGGTGATGGTGTTGATCTGAATCGTTTAAAGAAAATGGCCGCTGGGGCTAGTAATATTGAATTTTTAGGCCGAGTTGATGAAGCAAAAAAAATTGAATTATATCAGAACTGTCGGGCATTTCTAAATCCGCAAGAAGAAGATTTTGGTATTACAGTCGTTGAAGCGATGGCCTGTGGCCGGCCAGTGATTGCTTATGCTAAGGGCGGAGCGCTAGAGACAGTAATTGATGGTCAGACCGGTGTTTTCTTTCAACAACAAACTGCCAAATCATTGATTGCGGCCTTGCAACGCTTTGACCAGCTGACATTTAGTCCGACTGCTATTCGTCAACAAGCCGAGCAATTTTCTCGGTTGAATTTTGAACAGCGCTTCAAAGATTTTGTTAATCAGTCGCTAGCTGATTTTCAGCAGCGCTAAACAATATGCGGGTTGCCGTTGATGCTAGGCCGCTGCTAGCTAAACAAATCAGCGGTATTCCTGAATATACTGGACGGCTGATTGATGCTTTGGCAACTGCTCATCCCGAAGTGGATTGGCAGCTTTTTTATAGCAGCTGGCATCAGCGGCCCGACAATTGGCTAAGTCTTCAAGATAAGCCGAATATTAATTGGCACCCGCTAAAATGTCCCAATAAATTAATCAATGGCGCGGCCTGGCTATTTGATCGGCCGCGTTTAGATAAGTATTGTCCGGCCGATGTCTGGTTATTACCGCATTTCAATTTTACACCGCTAACTGGCCGGACACCAACTGTCTTGACGATTCATGATTTATCTTTTTTGCGTCAGCCAGATTTTTTTTCTTGGCGTCGTCGCTTCTGGCATGCCAGTCTACATTTATCTAGATTGGTCAACCGAGCTGATAGGATAGTGGCAATCTCGGAAAATACTAAACGTGATTTGATGGAATTATTGGCCGTGTCTGAAGAAAAAATTACGGTTATTTATTCGGCCGCTAGTCCAGATTTTCAGCCGATTGCGCCTAGTGATCCGCGTTTGGTTAATTGCCGCCAGAAATACGATTTGCCAAAGCGTTTTATTTTGTCGCTGGCAACTTGCGAACCGCGCAAGAATTTAGTCAATATTATTCGGGCTTATGACAATTTACGCCAGCGCTGTTCTGAGCTTAAAGATTGTCCATTGGTGATTGCCGGTGGTCAAGGCTGGAAACAGGGAGCAGTTAAGCGGGCCTGGCGTCAGTCAGACTATCGGTCAGACATTCATTGGTTGGGTTATTTACCAGCCGATGAATTACCGGCTCTGTATAATTTAGCCAGCTTAATTGTTTATCCTTCATTTTATGAGGGTTTTGGCCTACCGGTTTTAGAGGCGATGGCCTGCGGTCGACCGGTAATTACGGCCGCCGCCACAGCTTTACCAGAGGTGGCCGGCACAGCTGCTTTATTGGTAGATCCGGCTGATAGCCAAGCCTTATCGCGAGCCATGGAACAGATTTTGGTTGATCGGTCATTGACTGAGCAATTAGCTCAAACTGGCCTGCTGCAGGCCAGCCAGTTTAGCTGGTCAAAAACAGCCGAGGAGTATTGGAAACTGCTAAGATTTAGCTCATAGGCTAAATGACAGTGCCGGCTCTTTTTGTTATACTAAAATTGTTATTAAGCCGTTAATTATTCCCCCAATGCCTGACCAGTCTTTTGTCCACCTCCATGTCCACAGCCACTATTCCTTGCTTGACGGCATGGGTAAGATTGATGAGTTGGTGGAAGCAGCCAAGGCTGATGGAGCCACGGCGGTAGCTTTGACGGATCATGGGGTCATGTATGGCGTGGTAGAGTTTTATCAGAAATGTCAGAAAGCCGGCATCAAGCCGATCATTGGAGTGGAAACCTATTTATCTCCTGGCTCGCGCCACGACAAGAATAGTCAGACCGAGCGCAGCTATCATTTAATTTTGTTGGCCAAAGACCAGATTGGTTATAATAATTTATTGAAATTGGTCAGCATTGCCCACTTAGAAGGCTTTTATTATAAGCCGCGGATTGATTGGGAGTGCTTGCAAGAACATAGCCAAGGTTTGATCGCGATGAGCGCTTGTTTGGCCGGTGAGATCCCACGGTTAATTATGTCCGGTAAAAAAGAGCAAGCCAAAAAGCGGGCGCTAGAGTATAACCAATTATTCGGCCAAGGCAATTATTATTTAGAATTGCAAGACCACCCGCATTTGCCGGAACAAGAGGCGGTTAATCAGGAATTGATTAAATTGTCGCAAGAAACCGGTATCCCGCTGGTAGCCACCAATGATGTTCATTATATTAGGGCCTCGGATCGCGATGTCCAGGATGTTTTATTGTGCTTACAAACTAAACACAAGAAGAATGATGCCGGCCGGATGAATATGCTTGAGGATGATTATTCTTTCCGGCCTAGTACTGAAATGGCTGCCGCCTTTGCCGCAGTTCCGGAAGCGGTTAGTAATACTATTAAGATTGCCGATCAATGCAACCTAGAGTTAGCGATGGGCCAAGTTCTATTGCCGCATTTTGCCGTGCCTGATGGTTTAACGGCCCAAGATTATTTGCGCCAGCTATGCTTGGACGGGCTGGTTAAGCGTTACGGCCAAACTTATGAGGAAATAGAGCCGCTTTATCGAGAACGGATGGACTATGAGCTGGAGATTATTGCTAAAATGGGTTTTCCTGATTATTTTTTAATCGTTGCTGATTTTATCAATTGGGCTAAAGATAATTCAATTGTCGTCGGTCCGGGTCGTGGCAGCGCCGCCGGTTCATTAGTCTGCTACTTGATTGGTATTACTGAATTATGTCCTATCGCCTATGATTTGTTGTTTGAAAGATTCTTAAATCCGGATCGTATTTCCATGCCGGACATTGATACTGATTTTGCTGATATTCGTCGTGAAGATGTGATTGAATATGTTTCAGAAAAATATGGCCGCGATCATGTCTCGCAGATAATTACTTTTGGAACCATGGCGGCGCGGGCGGCGATTCGTGATGTTGGACGGGTGTTGGATGCCAGCTATGATTTTTGCGATAAACTAGCCAAGATGGTGCCGATGTTTATGAAATTGCCAGAAGCCTTAGAGCAAGTGGCAGAACTTAAACAGATTTATCAGCAAGATCCGCAAGCTAAACAGATTTTGGATTATGCTCAGCGGCTGGAGGGATGTGCTCGACATACCTCAACGCACGCTTGCGGCGTTTTGATCACTAAAGATCCGCTAACTGAATATACCCCTATCCAGTATGCTTCATCAACCGATCGAACAGTTGTTTGCCAATATTCCCTGCATCCAGTTGAAGATTTAGGCTTGTTAAAGATGGACTTTTTGGGTCTGAAAAATTTGACCATTATTGAGTCAGCCATTCGTATCATCAAGGCTACTAAAGGGATAGAAATTGATATTAATCAGATTCCGCTTGATGATCAGGAGACTTTTGGTCTCTTTCAGCGCGGCGAGACGACCGGGGTTTTTCAATTTGAATCGTCCGGCATGAAGCGTTATTTGCGCGACCTTAAGCCGACCAATTTGGAAGATATAATTGCCATGGTCGCCCTGTATCGTCCCGGTCCGATGGAATGGATTCCTGATTATATCGCCGGCAAACATGGCCGTAAAAAACCGCAATACCTGCATCCAAAATTGGAACCGATTTTGGCTAAAACCTACGGGGTAGCTATTTATCAGGAACAAGTTATGCAGATTGCCCGCAGTCTAGCTGGCTTTACCATGGGTCAAGCCGATGTTTTGCGTAAAGCCATGGGTAAGAAAATTGCTAAACTGCTAGCTGAGCAAAAAGAAAAATTCATTGCCGGCTGCGTCAATAATGGCGTTAGTCAGACTTTGGCTGAAAAAGTGTTTTCTTTTATTGAGCCTTTCGCTGGCTATGGTTTTAATCGTTCTCATGCCGCTTGCTATGCTATGGTGGCTTACCAGACGGCTTATTTGAAAGCTAAGTATCCGACAGCTTTTATGGCGGCGCTGTTAGCGGCCGATCAACAAAATAGCGATCGGGTGGCGATTGAAATTGATGAATGTCGGCACATGGGTATCGAGGTCTGTCAGCCGGATATTAACCAGTCCTTTGATTCTTTCACTGTCGTCAACGAGGCCCTGGTGGATAAACCGACGATTCGTTTCGGTTTGTTGGCTATTAAAAATGTCGGTGAACATATTGCCGAGGTCATTAAAGATGAACGCAAGACTAACGGTCATTATCAAGATATAGCTGATTTTTTGCGGCGAATTACTGATAAAGATTTAAATCGTAAATCATTGGAAAGTTTGATTAAGGCTGGCGCTTTTGACGCTTGGCATGATCGCCAGCAATTAGTAGATAATTTGGATATTTTATTAAAATATAACAAAGATTCTAACCAGAATCGTTTAAGCGGTCAGAATAGTTTGTTTGCTGGAGTTAGCGGTGTCGAGCATCAGCCGTTGGTTTTGCGGTCAGCGCCACCAGTTAATCGTCAGACCAAGTTAGGCTGGGAGCGGGAATTATTGGGTTTGTATATTACCGAACATCCTTTTGTGGATTTTAAGAAACAGCTAGGCTCAGCGCTGACGCCGATTAAAGATTTAGCCGCTCTTAATAATGAGCAAAATGTTACAATCGGCGGCATGGTGGTTAGCAGTAAAAAAATAATGACGCGAGCTAATCAATCAATGCTGTTTGTTAAATTGGAAGATGAAACCGGCAGCACCGAGGTAATTGTTTTTCCAACCCTATTGGCAACCAGCGGTGAAGTTTGGCAAGATGGCCAAGCGATTTTGTGCCAAGGGACAATTTCCGATAAAGATAATGAACGAAAAATTTTAGCTGACAAGGCAATTTATTTAACGCTGGATAATTTAACTGATCAATTGGCAACTTTTCGTGAGTTGCCTGGACAGAAACGACGGGCTAAATCAGGCAATTGGTCGGGGCCAGTGGTAGTCAACTCAGCCGATCGGTCGGCAACGAAAGAAACAGCTAATAGCTTAGCTGAACAATTTGATTTAATTTTAAATCAAGAATTTGATCAAGATCAATTGGTTCAGTTAAAAGAAATTTTATTAAAATATCCCGGGCCGAGCCAAGTATATTTAGAAATTAATCTAAACAATAATAAACAAAGGATAGCGACTGGGTTTAAAGTCAATCGTCAGCCTAAACTTTTAGCAGAACTCATGGCTAAATTTGCCGGAATGGTTAAATTTTAGCTATAATAAAAAAAGATACTTTTATTAAAATCTTTTTATGCCTGTAAAAAAAACTAAGACCACTGCCGCCAAGGCTGGTAGTGGTTCAACTAAACCGGTTGCTCGTCGTTCGGCCGGTCGTCCGCCGAAAGCACGACCAGCGCGGCCATCAGTCCGGCGGTCAACTAAAGCGCAGCCGGCAGCCGCCAAAAAAGTTGTTCGTCGTCAGCCGCCAGTTCAACCCAAAGTAGTGGTTGTCACTAATCAGCCGCTGATTACTAATGAAGAAATGGCTGTCTGGCAAACTGTCCGCCAGGAAAATGATCAACCGGAACAGTTGGCGGATAACGCAGCCTTGTCATCAAATCCGCCTAGTCAAATACCGGTTGACGAACCATTTATTAATCAATGGACGACGGTTAATAGTTATGTGCCAACTGAATCTGACCAGCGCTTCGGTCGCCTTTATCGTCGGTTAGCACTGTTTTTTATCGGCTTAATTACTATTGTCGTAATGGTAATGTTTTATTATTCATTAATCCGGGTTAAAATAACTATCTATCCCAAGAGTGATCAGCCAGCCCGGCAACAGACAATTGTTTTAACTGATACTGTGCCAGCCACCGATGGAGCGGTACCGGCCAAATTCTTGCAAATCAATAGTGAATATCGGCAAACATTTAGAGCGACTGGTCAAAGTCAGACTACTGGTTCAGGGAAATTAGTCGGTCAGGTTACTTTGGTCAATACAACAGCTAAAGATCAGCCATTGCGAGCGACTACTAGATTATTAACCGCCAATGGCGTGCTATATCGTTTGCGAAATTTTGTGACTGTGCCGGCCGGTGGTCAGATTATTGCTGAGGCCTATGCTGATCAAGTAAAGACGGAGAACGCCGTAGCGGCTGCCACCAAATTTACCATACCAGGTCTGTGGTCTGGCTTGCAGGACAAGATTTATGCCGTGGCTAACAAGAATATTGATTATCAAAGCGATAGCCAGGCGATAGTTCTGGCGACTGACTTGGAACAGGCAATCAGTCAAGCTAAGCAAGCCGCCGCAGCTCAGGCCAAAAATCAGCTCGATCAACAGGCTGGCGGTGAAGCTTTGGTTTATTGGTTGGATGATAGCCAATGGTCAATTAGTAGTGATGCTCAGGCTGGCGATCAAAAAGCCGAGTTCACTATTACTGTCAAAGCGGCAGCTGGCGGGGCTATAGTTTCTGCTGAAGCAATTAAGGAGGTGCTTAATCAAGCTGATGATGCTATCAAGATTAATGAACAATCATTAACTTATCAGTTATCAGCTTGGCAACCACAGCAACATCAGGCTCAGTTAAATGTCAGCTATAAGGTTGAATTAGTTAGTGATCAAGCTGATCAGTTAGTTGATAAACGGGCGCTGGTCGGTCTCAATCGCCAGCAGTTGGACACTTATTTGTCTGGTCAGCCCAATGTGGCCAGCTATAAAGTTATTTGGCAGCCTGGCTTTTTAAGCAAAGTGCCGGGCACAGATAAAATTCAATTACAGCTTGGACGTTAGTTTTATTTCGGTTCAAATATTAAAAAACAGCTGTCAATCGCCAGCTGTTTTTTAATAACGGAAATGTTGATAAGCTAAATATCTAGATTGGTAACTTTTTTAGCATAAGTCTGGATAAAGTTTTTGCGAGGAGCCACTTCGTTGCCCATCAGCATTTCAAAAATTTCATTGGCCATAGCGGCGTCTTCAACCTCAACTTGGCGTAAAACACGATTTTCTGGGTTCATAGTTGTGGACCATAATTGTTCTGGGTTCATTTCACCCAAACCTTTATAACGCTGAATGTGTAATTTTGTCGGCGTCTTGGCGTTTTTACCGGGTTTGTTATTTTGTTCAGGGCTGTCGTTGTCAATACTTGGTTCGTTTTGTTCAGAATTATCATCTTCATTTTGGTTATCATTAATCTCCACTACGGCGGATGTGCCGCCAAGCTCTTTAACTATTTTATCTTTTTCTTCATCAGAATAGGCATAGCGGACAGTTGTTCCTTTTTTAATTTGATAAAGTGGTGGTTGGGCAATGTAAAGGTGACCATTGGTTACTAGCGGGTTAAAGTGGCGGAAAAATAGGGTTAGCAGCAAAGTTCTAATATGAGCGCCGTCAACATCAGCATCAGTCATAATTACAATGCGGTGGTAGCGCAAACGACTAATATCAAATTGATCATCAATATTGGTACCTAGAGCAATAACCATGTTTTTTATTTCATTGTTTTCCAGCATTTTATCTAAGCGCGCTCGCTCGACATTAAGAATTTTGCCGCGTAGTGGTAAAATAGCCTGAAAACGACGGTCGCGACCTTGTTTAGCGCTGCCGCCGGCGCTATCGCCCTCAACAATAAATAATTCGCATTCTTCAGCTTTACGGCTAGAACAGTCAGCTAGCTTGCCGGGTAAAGTAGCGCTATCTAGGGCGCTTTTGCGTAAGATAGCAGTACGAGCAGTGCGAGCGGCGATGCGAGCTTGAGCTGATAGCAAACATTTGCCGATTATTTGTTCAGCTTCTTTCGGGTGTTCTTCAAGGAAAGTGCTTAAGGTTTCACTGCAAACTTGTTCAACATAACCTTTAATTTCGGCATTACCCAATTTACCCTTAGTTTGGCCTTCAAATTGCGGGCTCGGTAATTTAACACTAATAATAGCGACTAAGCCTTCGCGAACATCATCGCCAGTCAGATTATCATCTTTTTCTTTTAAAATATTTTTGGACCTAGCATAATTATTCAGAACTCTGGTTTGCGCGCTGCGGAAGCCGATTAAATGAGTGCCGCCTTCCATATTGATAATATTATTAGCGAAGGCCAGAACGGTTTCATTATAACCATCGTTATATTGCAGCGCCAATTCAACTTTAACATTATCTAGTTCTTTTTCAGCATAAAAGACGGTTTCATTTTTAACCTGATTGTTACGATTAAGACTTTTAATATAGGACTTGATACCGCCTTCAAAGTAAAAAACATAGTCTTTGGAACGATGTCCGGGTCGGCGATCGTGTAGTTTAACCGTTACGCCTTTAGTGAGATAAGTTTGCTGACGGAAATGATCAAGAATGGTGCCCCATTTGAATTCAGTAGTATCAAAAATAGTTTCATCGGGCCGGAAGGTGATAGTAGTGCCGTGTTGATTATTATTGGCTTTGCCGACTTTTTTGGTTGGTCCGCTTGGCTTACCGCATTGGTATTCCTGTTCCCAAATGGCGCCATCGCGATAAACGGTGGCTTTCAAATAAGAACTTAAAGCATTAACTACCGAAACGCCGACACCATGCAAACCACCTGATATTTTATAACCGCTGCCGCCAAATTTACCACCAGCGTGCAGCTTGGTCATAACCGTTTCTAGGGCTGAGACGCCGGTAGTTTTATGAATATCTACGGGAATGCCGCGACCGTTATCAGCCACTTCGACTAGACCATCTGGTAAAAGAGTAATTTCTACCGAATCGGCATAATTAGCCATTACTTCATCAAAACAATTATCAGCCACTTCCCAGATTAAGTGATGAAGACCGGTGGCCGAGGTTGATCCGATATACATACCGGGACGTTTGCGAACCGGCTCTAAACCTTCAAGGACGGTGATGGCTTCAGCGCTATACTCAGCAGTAGCTTGTTGGAAATTCTTGTTCATAGCTGTTTTTACATAAAAAATATAGCCGCATAGGCTAAGTGCTAACTTAAGTATTTTAGCAAGAAAATTGATGTCTGGCAAGCTGTTGGCTGGAGTTTTCAGCTTGTTTTTCCAGTGGTTAATTGGTACAATAATACAGCCATCGTTTAGCGGTTATTATTAAAATTATCTTCGTGAAAAAAGCTTTATTTAGTAATAATTTACCCGAGGACACAACCATTAGCCAGTCACTGGCTAAGCGTCATTCGTCGTCCGGTAATTGGTTATGGATTGCTTCAGCTATATTATCAGTCGTATTCATTATTATTATTTCCCGACTGATTGTAGTTTGGGGACAGCAGGCCAAGGTTAAAAATCAATCTCAGTCAGCGATTAACCCTAATCAAATCACCGAGCAGCCAACATTACAGTTTGGCCAAGATGCTGATCCGGGGACGATAGTTCGCCAGGATCCAGATTTTAGAGCGGACCAATTGGTTTTCAGCCAAATTTATCAAGCTCCAACCACTAGCTGGTCAACAGCTATTTTAGCCAACCAAGCTCAAGCAGTAAAATTACCGCTCAATGTAAAGAACCAGGCCGCTAATTATTATGAGATACGCCGACGCTATAATCTGGAACCGCTGATTAAGAAAATAAACGAGCATGGTTCGGTAATTATTGATAATCCATTTGGTCAACCCGAGCAGGATTTTTTTAGTTTTTATCAAGCGGCGCGCCAAGATAAATGGCCGGTTATTATTACCAATGATGCCATTTTTTATTATTATCAGAATAATCTTAAAGAAGTTTATAAAGCCCTAGAAGCTGGTCTTTATGATGGTCTGTGGCAAATTAGTCTGAACTTATTTGATTCAGCCAATCGGCGTTATCAAGCGGCAGTTAGTCAGGCGGTTGATGGTAACGATCCGTTATTGGAAGCTTATCGTCTCAATGTCCAGTATTGGGCAGTAACCTTAAATTTATTAGTGCCCAAGAATAATCAAATCAATTATGATAATCTAGCGGCGGCCACCACGGCGTTTCAGACTGGCGACGATCAAATATATAAAATGCCAACTTTAAGTAGTGATTTAAAGCAGGAAGTTGAACAAGAGGTGGCGTTGATTCAAGCAGCGGATGGTCCAAACTTATCGCCAATTTTTGGTCAGCTGTTTGATTATCGATTGTTTAAGCCAGACGCCAGCTATCAATCGGGTGGTCGATTGGCTAACTTCTCTTTAGCTAGTCAGTGGCTTGGTCGACCATGGCCGGTTTATTACCGTAATCAAGATTGTCCTGATTGCCAACTTGATGTCGATGATTGGCGAATGGATTTTTTGGCAGCTAATATTTTAGCTCGTGATTTGTCCAGCAATCAGGAGGTAAAAAATTACTGGGCCAAGGTCTATAAGACTATTAGTTATTTTGCCGGCTTGCGTGACGATTTAACCTATATTCATTATGTAAAAGCTCAACAAGATGTTTTGGCCGGCCAATCTTTGGAACAAGTGGCTCGCCTTGATGCGTCAGCTCGGGCGGCGGTCTTAGATAAGCTGCAAGCGGCTATTTTAAAAAATTCTTTTTCCCTGGCCGAGGGCGGCCATGATCGCCGTCAATTAAAAGAGCGTCCCAATATCGGTCTGCGAGTTTTGCAGGAGCGATATTGGCCTGGACAAAATATTAATTGGACCAAGATTGGTTCTCAGTTGGACAATTATCTCAACCAACAGTCAGCTAAAGATTGGCAAGCTAATCAATTTTGGTCTAGCGTCGGGATACTTAAAGATTGGTTAGCTAAGATTTTAGTGGTTGATAAGTCGTGGATTCGTCCAGCTTGGTGGCGAGAGCAACAGCTGGCGCTGGCTAAGTTCTACTTGATTAATTGGCAATTACCGGCCGATCAATGGGCATTAGTTTTACCGAGCAGCGGATTAGCGCAAAATACTGTTACGGCGGACAGTTTAATTGCCATTGATACTAGCGGCTTACCGGCGATTGAGCGGCAGATTGCCACCGCCAAAATGTTACGTCTCGCTTTAGCTAAACTCCAGGTTAGCAACCTACTATCAGAACAGCGTCTCAATGAAACAATTGATACTCTGCAGATTATACGAGACTTAGCCATAAAGCAAGCTACCGGTCAGGCTTGGACCAAAGATGACAAAACGGCTGCCGGTAATTTTTTTCAGCGGAGCCTATTGAAAGCTGGCCGTAAGACCATCAGTGATAAAGCTAATGATTCCGAGTCGTCACAACAAAGATTACGAGCCCGTTTAGAAATTAGAAATATGGCCGGGCAGACGATGATTTTAATTGGTCCGGTTATGATGCCTTAATTTTATATATTATGCCTATCAAAAAAACAGCTCCTACTAATAATCCTTTACCAGATCGTTTGGGTGATGGCGATATTTCCTTAAAACAATTATCATTCGGCCTGTGGTATCTGCGTCATCGCCGATTATTTTATAGTTTAGCTATCGGCCTTTTAGTGGTGTTGGTAATTGCTGGTTGGATTTATGGGTTCTATGGTTTAGGCCGCTATTTTATTTTTGATCGTAGTCGAGATCGCCAGTCATTGCTGGACATAGCGCAAAGCGGTGTCAACTTACTGGCTGGTCGGACTAATCAACCGTTGAGTATTAGTGAAGTTAAGATTTTTGGCAATAACCCTAGCGACCTGCTAGCCGAAATTTATAACCCGAATAATCGGACAGCCGTTTATTTTAAATATGCTTTCATAGCCAATGGACAGCCTATTGTTCAGCGTGAAGGGTTTGTGTTGCCTGGTCAGCGTAAGTATTTGGTCGCCACCGGTCAACAGGTTCCCGCCGGAGCCGCAGTACAATTAGCTATTACGCAAACTTTTTGGCAAAAACTTGATGCCCGGCAGATTCCTGATTGGCCAGCTTTTCTAGCTAATCATGATCAGTTGGTTATTAGCGATCGGCAAATCAGTTTTGCCGGCTTAGGCGATCAAGCAGTAACGCAGGTTAAATTTCGTCTGGACAACAAAACTGCCTATGGTTATTGGTCAATACCAATTTTGATGTTGGTCTACCAAGGCGATAATTTAATCGGCGTTAATGAACTGGTTTTATCTAAGGTGAAATCTGGTGAGTCGCGGATGGTTAATTTTTCTTGGCCGGGTCTTAGCGGCGCCGATCACCTAGAAGTCGTGACGATGGTTGATTACCTTAATACCGATAACTATCTGCCGTTGGAAGATTAGTTTATGTTGGGAAAACTTCGCCAGTATTGGCGGCGCAATGATTGGCTTTTGACAGTAGCGATGCTGCTATTGTTGGCCGTCGGTTTGACTGAAATTTACGGTGTTTCTTTAGGGCGTGGCGGCGTCAGTTTGTTGGCTTTTCGCAAGCAGTTAATTTTTAGCCTAATTGGCTTGATTGGTTTTATCGCGCTATCTTTATCGGATTATCATCGTTGGCGCGGCTATGTTAATTATTTTTATGGACTAGCGATTGTTCTTTTAGTAGCGGTGCTAGTCTTTGGTAGTCCTATCAATGGAACACGTGGTTGGTTTAATATTCTTGGTTTAGGTTTGCAGCCAGTAGAATTAGTTAAAATTATTCTAATAATTTTTTTAGCCAGCTATTTCTCTAGTCGAACAATACGTATTGATCAATGGAAAATTTTTTTAAAAAGCGGACTAGCGACTTTGGTGTTAATGATTTTGGTACTTTTACAGCCTGATTTCGGTTCGGCTTTGCTTTTAGGGTCTATTTGGTTGATTTTAATCCTAGTTATCGGTTTTGATCGTAAATATTTATATTGGTTGGCTGGTCTGGCTATTATTGGCATAGTCGTTGGTTGGCTTTTTTTATTTACCAATATTCAAAAGAGTCGAATTCGCTCTTTTTTTAACCCCAATCAACAAACCTTTAGTCAGAGTTATAATGTTAATCAGGCGATGATTGCCGTTGGTTCCGGTCGTATTTTGGGGCGTGGCGTCGGTTTTGGTTCGCAGACGCAATTAAAATTCTTACCCGAGGCGCAAACTGATTTTATTTTTGCCGTTATTGCTGAAGAGCGGGGATTGTTAGGCGCCGGGTTAGTGGTTTTATTGTTTGCCGTGATTATTTATCGTGCTCTAGCCGTTTTACCAAAGATTAAAGATGATTTCGGCTGTTTCGTGGTGGTTGGCGCTATCGGTTTGTTGGCGATTGAAGTTTTTGTTAATTTGGCAATGAATATTGGTCTTTTGCCGGTGGTCGGCATTGCTTTGCCGCTAGTCAGCTATGGCGGCAGCTCGTTGATTGCCAGTTTGTTACTATTAGGTTTAGTTAATAGCGTCATTATTAGGACGCGCAGTTAAGGTAAATATATGAATACTAAAGATTTGGATAGATTAATTGATCGTCAATTAACCGATAAATTAGAGAAGTTAAACTTGCGCAATGATTCAATTTATCCGATTCCCGATAGTATTCAACATATTTGGCAAGTTTTTATTGATGGTCAGCCAGTTGAGCATTATGCGCATTTAGCTGCTCAATCCAAATACGGCGTTATGAATTTAGGCATTAGCCCGGACCTGGGCCAGCATGTTACTTTTCAAGAACCAGGCGGTGGCGGATCAGTAATCATCCCTTTTGTCATTATTCAAAAACAGCGAGTTATTGAATTAAAAAGGTTAAGCAAACAGCAGGATTATCAAGTTTATGCTGGCTTAATTGAGCAACAACGCGATCGTCAGGGTGGTTTAGTTTGGAATGTCCCGCGCGGTTATGTTGAACAAGGCGATAACCATGATCAGACGGCAGTCAAAGAGTTGACTGAAGAAACCGGCTTAGCTGGCCAGCCGTTTCTATTGCCCGGACAGTCGCTCAATCCCAATAGTAGTTATTTTGAAACCGGCAAGGATAATGGCGTGTTAATTTATGCTATTAACTTAGGCCCTGATCGAGCCGTCTGGCGAGACAGTCAGGTTGTTTTATTAGATAATCCTCAGCCGACGGAGATACATGAGAAGATTGGCCAATGTCGGTTTTTCCCATTGGCCGAATTATCGCAACTAGGCGATATGTTCTCAGTGGCGGCTGAGGCCAGATTAAGGTATTATCTTGACAATAAGCTATAAAATTGTTAATTTCCAATCATCTTTAATAGGAGGTCTAAAATAATGAAAGACGCTCAAAAACTAACGCCGTCAGCGTTTGTTGATTTGGCTAAATTATTAGCCGGTCAACTGCGCTTGCGTTATGAAGAATTGGATAGTGACCATGGTCGTTCACTAACTAATTCCATTAACCAATTTGGTGACCAAACTCTAATTGCCGATTGGGAGTTAGAGGAAAGTGTGATCAAGTTTTGGCAATCAACTGGTTGCCAAATTGGTTGGATTGCTGAAGAGCATCCAATGCTCTTTAACAAAAACGAAGTTGATTTCATTGGTTATCTTGATGGTTTGGATGGTTCCTCCGTCTATAAAACCAACGAAGATGGCCGCTGCGGTACAATGATGTCGATTTACCAGGCCGAGGACCAGACTTTTGCTGGTTATGTCGGCAGTTTAGTTATGGATTATGGCAGCCATAAGTTTGGTGGCAATTGTAGCTATATTGCCGCCAAAGGCCTGGGTGCCTGGGCTGATCCAGTAACTAGAGGGGACTATATCCAGATAAACGTAGTCCCTGATGATCAACTAACCCGCCAAATGAGAAGGAAGCTTTTGGCTTATGCCGACCTATATTTTGAGTCGGTTCGCCGAGCTACCAAGAAAATGACCGGAATTAAGTTTAGATATCTTCAGGCTTCAATGCCATATTATGTCGACTTAGCTCAAGGTTATGCTTGCTTGGTGGTTGAATGCACGCGCAAGCATTCTCTAGAGATTGCTAGCGCTTATCCGTTAGTTCATGAGGCCGGCGGAGTGATCGTCGATCTGGCCTCGGGCCAAGATTTGGGAGGGCTTGATCGATCGCTAGCAGAAGCTAGTGAACAGATTATTGTTAGCGCCCCAAACCTAAAAATTGTTGATGAAATAACTAGTCAGATGAGTGCTAGCTATTGACAAAAAAATAGTAATGTGCTTTATTGACTAGTTAGTCAAGTATTTTTAACAAAAAACCTCCACCAAATAAGAATGATGGGTGGAGGAAAAATACTCAAAGAAGGAGACAAAATAATGTTAGACAAGTTAAAAGAGTTGGACTTAATTACCCCATCAATTCTTCCCATGCCTAAGGGCGTGGTTTGGAGTTGGCAGCTCTATATCAACGGTGAGCCGGTTGATATGAGCTTTGTGCAGCATATAGCAATTAAGTCTCGTTTCGGCACCGTCAATTTTGGTGCCGACGAAAGGGCCGGCTATAATTCGGTGGCCTTTGAGGAGGCCGGCCGTGGCGGAGCAGTAATAGTGCCGTTTTTCTGCCTGAAAGACGGCCAAGTCGTCGCCCCAAATCAGCTCTATGATGAACTGTATATTGGGGTTGTGGAACAATACCGTAACAAACAGGGGGGCATGGTCCTCAATGTCCCTCGCGGATTTGTGAAGCAAGGCGGTGAACCACATGAAGCTGCGGCTAAGCGCGAAATATTTGAAGAAACCGGGCTGATTGCCGAGCCGTTTCTACTGCCCGGTCATAATCTAAACCCTAATTCTGCTTTTTTTGAAACTGGGGAGGATGGCGGATGCAGAATTTACGCCATTGTCTTAAGTCCCGAACAGGTAGCCATCGATGACGATGGCATTCATTTAATTACCGATAATATCCCTGAAGACTCCAGGGAAATTATCGGTAAATGTCGATTTATTCCTGCTCACGAAGTCTCTCAGCTCGGCGACATGTTTAGTGTTGCCGCTGAGAGTCGTTTAATAAACTATTTAATCTCTTTAGACACAAACTAGTTCTAACTGAGTTTGTGTCTAAATGCCGCTTCACTTTGTGAGCGGCATTTTTTTACCCAAAATTGACAAATTATCAATGATTAACTATACTAGCTAATACGATTAACCCTAAGTTAAGTATTTTTTTGTTATGAAAAGTGAATTGAAATTAGCCGCCAGCACTCGTCAGCCCGGCCGGCAGGCCTTGAGCCAGCTGCGCAGTCATGGGTTTATTCCGGCGGTAGTCTATGGACCGAAAACTGATAATCTCCATATTCAAATTAATAAAGCTGAAGCTCTAAAAATCTACAATCAGGCCGGTGGATCCAGCTTGATTACTCTTGATATTGACGGTCAGGATCAGCGCCAAGTTATTATTAAGGATATTGCCCAGACTAGGGTCAAGGACCAGTTGATTCATATGGATTTTTTTCAAGTAGATATGGCTGAGAAAGTTACCACTGAAATTGAATTGAATTTTATTGGTGAGGCGCCAGCTGTTAAACAACTGGGCGGCGTAGTGGTTAAGAATTTTGACGCTGTGGAAATTGAATGTTTACCCAAAGACTTAACCAACAAGCTGGATGTTGATTTATCTGGTTTAGTCGATTTTACTACCCACATTAGTTTTGCCGATTTGAAATTACCCAAGGGCGTAGTCTTATCGGATAAGCACGAGATGAATGAGATTATTGTTGCTGTGGAAGAGCCACGGGCAGTAGCTGTGGAAAATGCCGCCGCTGAGGAAGCAGCAACTACCGAGACCAAGACCGAGAGCAAACCGGAAGCCGAAGAAAAAGCATAATTTAACAGGTTCTATAATTAAAAAACAACCTAGCAGTGGGTTGTTTTTTAAGTGCGCCACCAGCCGAAACGCTGTCGGCCGGTTAAATCGGGGAAAGATTGTTGCCAATTGAGACCGCCAACCGCTAACTGATTTTGAAGTTGAGACACCTGCTGTAGGTCGCTTTCAGTTAACAGATGAATAGTTTGATTGGGATGATGCTGGATAAATAAAGGTAATTCCTGAGCTAATTTTTTAAAAAGACCAAGGCCGTTATGGCTATTTACCAGGGCTAATTTCGGTTCATGGCGTAGTTCGGTGTAGTGTTCGTGGTAATTTTTCGGTTTTAGATAGGGCAGATTAGCTAGTAAGAAGATTTGTTGAGCCGGTTTAAAATTAGTTGATAGCCAAGGTTTTAATAATGATCCATGTTGCCAAATGATTTTAGTATTATGGAGATTGGCGTTTTTTTTGGCTATTTTGAGAGCCGACGCGCTAATGTCGGAGCCGCCGTAATAGTCAGCATTATTTAATTCTTGAGCCAAAGTAATAATCAAACAGCCGGAACCGGTGCCGATATCGAGCCAAGCGCTGGATTCGGTTAGTTTTGAACGCAATTCTAAAGCAATATCAACGAGACATTCGCTTTCCGGACGAGGAATTAAGACAGCTGGCGAAACAATAAATTGCCGACTATAAAAATCTTGCCGGCCGGTGATATAAGCTAGCGGATAACCGTTAGTTAGTTTAATCAGCGCTTGATTGAGCTGCCGCCATTGTCTGGCAGTTAATAATTGGTCGGGACAAGTGATCAGGTAACTAGCCGGCTGCTGCAGAATAAAAGATAATAGCCAAGAGATGAGTGCTGGCTGAGCTTGACCAAGCGGCCAGCGTTGACTCAGCCAATCCTGTGCTTGGCTAATAGTTGGCCGTTTAGCGGTCGGGTTCTTGAGCCAGCTGTTTAGCATATTGCTGCAGATGCTGGATTATCTCGTCAATTTCGCCAGCCATCACTCGGTCAATTGAGTGCCAAGATTCTTGAAGACGATGGTCGGTAACACGATCTTGAGGAAAATTATAAGTGCGGATTTTTTCACTGCGATCGCCGCTGCCGATTTGTTGGCGGCGCTGGTTATCGGCCGCTTCGCGCTGTTCGTCTTCTTTTTTCTGTAAAAGACGCGAGCGCAATATTTGCAAGGCTTTTTCTTTATTTTGATGTTGGGATTTTTGATCTTGGCAGGTGACAACCAATCCGGTCGGTTCATGGATAATGCGGATAGCTGAATAGGTGGTGTTAACGCATTGACCGCCTGGACCAGAAGCACAATAGGTGTCAATACGCAAATCGCTGGGTTTAATTTCAATATCAACCTCTTCAGCTTCTGGTAAGACAGCGACGGTAATAGTCGAGGTGTGGACTCGGCCTTGTTTTTCGGTTTCCGGGACGCGTTGGACACGATGCGTACCGCTTTCATATTTTAGCCAGCCAAAAACTTGTTGGCCAGAAATGGCGCAGGTGATTTCTTTGTAACCGCCGATACCGATCGGGTTGGAGTTGAGAATTTCTAGTTTAAAGCCATGATTTTCGGCGAAACGGCTGTACATTCTAAAAATTTCCGCCACGAATAAGGCGGCTTCATCGCCACCGGCCCCGGCGCGGATTTCCATAATAACATCTTTTTTATCACGCGGATCGGCTGGGTGCAGAGCTTCATCTAATTGTTGTGATAAAGCAGCTTGTTCAGCGGTTAATTGAGCTTGTTCCAACTCGGCCATTTGGCGGATTTCACTGTCAGTGCTTTCGGTTAGTAATTGGCCAGCTTCAGCTAAATGTTGTTCAATTGATTCCAGGCGGGTTACTAAAGATACTAAACTGGCTAGTTCGGCCTGTTCTTTAGATAATCGGCGAAATTTTTGATTATCCGCAATAATTGCTGGGTCATTAAGCTGGCTGTTGAGTTCAGCTAATTTAGTTTTAAGTTCTTGGTGCATATTCTTCTTAAAAAATTATCTCCCAAACCGAGCGGCTGGGAGATAATTTATGGACAATGAATTTACAGCTAAGCCGCCAATTCTTTTTCCAGAGCCTCTTTAGCGGCTTGAGCTTTAGCTTCGCGAGCTTTATTTCTAGCCTCACGTTTAGTTTTTTTACTACGAATTTCGGTTTTAGATTCCAGCTTGGCGGCGAATTTTTCAACGCGGCGGGCAGTGTCTATCAATTTTTGTTTACCAGTGTAAAAGGGGTGGCAAGCTGAACAGATTTCAGTTTTGATTTCCGCCATAGTAGAACCAGTGGTAAAGATATTGCCGCAGGCGCAGGTAACTTTAGCTTCGGAGTAATAGGTTGGGTGTAAGTCTTTTTTCATACTATAAACTAAAAATAAACGCTTAGACTAGCGTGCTTTTGTTAAGATATCATAGCTTCAGAGAAAAATCAAGAGCCTATCGTCGCAGTTGCAATTTATTTTAATTTGACTTATGATTGAATAATTGGTAGGACAAGCCAAATTTTAACACTAATTTTAATCTTATGCCAAATTTTGAAGCATTTCCTGACAGCAACCATGTTGAAGAAAACGAACAGAATAAGCAAGAACAAGAGCAGGCGCAAGAACAAGAACAGACACAAGAACAAGAACAAGAGCAGGCGCAAGAAAAAATGTTACGCTTTATGCTTAATCGTCGGTATGATGAAAGTGGTTATGAGCATCCATTTGATCAGATTCAGAATGCTATGAGAGATTACCCGGCATTAAGTCAGGAAGACATTGTTCGCATTTATCTTGATGAACAAGAATACGAAACGGTTGCTAATTTTATTGATAAATTTCCCGAGGTTGACCATAGGGCCGTAGCCGCCAAATTAGTTGAAGCCGGTAAAGGTAGCCATGTCTTGAGAAATTTGGATAAATTTAATGGCGTAAGTCGAGAAGATGTAGAAAGAGATGATTGGCAGCCCGAAGCCGAGTAGTTTTTAACCGTTAGGGAGCTTGACAGACCGGTAGATAATCGGTAAGCTAGTTAGTGATTTTTACTATAAAATAAGCCGTTAACAATTTTTAATTAACGACTCATGCGTTCCATTTTTCCTTGCCCGATCGGCTTACGGGTGGCGGAACGCAGCGGTTTAAAGGAATTTTTATGTCCCAAGTACCAACTTTGGCTGATTTATTAGCCGCCGGCCTCCATTTTGGCCATAAAACCTCCAAATGGAACCCCAAAATGAAACCGTATATTTACGGCAGTAAGCAGGGGTTGCATTTGATTGATTTAAATAAAACCCAGGAACAGATGGCAAAAGCCTGGACATTTATTACCAAAGAAGTCGCCGCCGGTAAAAATATTCTACTGGTTGGCACCAAAGATCAAGTAAAAGAACCATTACGTCGGGTAGCGGAGACAACCAATATGCCTTATGTTACTGAACATTGGTTGGGCGGTACGCTAACTAATTTTTTCATCATCAAGAATTCTATTCGCAAGTATAAAGATATTATTGATAAGAAAAAAACCGGTCAGCTAGCTAAATATACCAAAAAAGAACAACTAGAATTTGATCGCGAGGCAGCTAGACTGGAAGTCGGTGTCGGCGGTTTAGTTAACCTGATTAAAGTTCCGGAAATTATTTTTATCTGGGACATTAAGAAAGAAAAAACCGCTTTAGCCGAGGCTCTTAAACGTCGCATACCGATTATTGCTATTTGCGATAGCAACACCAATCCAACCGGTATTGATTATCCGATTCCAGCGAATGATGACGCTACTAAAGGCATTGAATTGGTGTTGAATTCTCTAGAGCAGGCGATTATGGCTGGCAAACAGCAGCGCGAAGCGGCCAAAGAAAGTCATCAGCCAGTTATTAAAGAGTAAATTTAAATTAGTCTTTACATTTTAACTCATAACTGTTTAGCTAGCTGCGGCCTGCTAAATAGTCGACAATTATATGGAAATAACCATGGAAATAATTAAGAATTTACGTGAGCAGTCCGGGGCGGGTATAGTTGATTGTAAAACGGCTTTAACTGAGGCTGGCGGTGATTTGACGGTGGCTATGGAAATTTTGCGCAAGAAGGGTATTGCCAAAGCCGGTAAGCGGGCCGAGCGTGAAACTAGTCAGGGCATTATTAAAGCCTGGGTTAGTCCGGATCAACGACGCGGCCATTTAATTGAATTGCGCGCTGAGACTGATTTTGTGGCTCGCAATGAACAGTTCCAGGGGCTGGCTGACAATATTTTACAGGTGTTAGTTGATCATCAGCCTAGCGATTTAGCTGGTCTTCTAAATTTAAGCCTTGGCAGCCAAACGGTTAGAGAAGCGGTTGATAATCTGAGCGGAGTGATTGGCGAAAAGATAGTGCTTAGTAATTGCGCCACTTTAACTAGTCAGGGAACAGTGGCTGCCTATTTACACGCTGGCGGTTCTATTGGCGTCTTAGTGGCGATTAGTCAGGCTGAATCAGGTGATTTGGCTAAAGATATCGCCATGCAGATTGCCGCCAGCAATCCGCGCTATTTAACTCCTGATCAAGTGCCGATGACTGAGATTGAAAAAGAGAAAGAAATTTACCGTGAACAGCTTAGTCAAGAAGGCAAACCGGCGGAAATAATTGAAAAAATATTAGCCGGTAAAATCAATCGGTATTTTACCGAAGTTTGTCTGACTAAACAGGAGTTTATTAAAGATGAACAACAGACTATTGAACAGATTCTGGGCGGAGCTGTCATTGAAAAATACTATCGCTTCCAATTATAATTAAATAGTTTAAGTTTGGTTATGAAGCTGGCTTTAGTGCAGATATATCCTTGGGATCGGCCCAGTTTATGCGAGCCTAGTGAATTAACCATAGAAATCGGCCAACGCCTGCTCGTAGAAACCGATAGTGGTCAAGAATTAGGCCGTGTTTTGGGTTTTAAATATCTAAGTAATGATCAGCTGGCGGCCTGGTCGGGCCATACCAAAAAAATTGTTCGGTTGGCCAATTCCGATGATTGCCAGACGGTTGATCAGTTTGATAAAACAGCAGCTCTTAGTCAGTGCCAGCAGTTTATTGATCAATGTCAACTAGAAATGAAGTTGATTGATGCTGCCGTTTCCGCTGATAACCGTCGCCTTACCTTTGCTTTCACGGCTGAAGGACGGATTGATTTTCGCGAACTAGTGCGTTTGCTAACCAGAAATTTTAATAAGCAGATTCGTTTACAACAAATTGGCACCCGTGATGAAGCCAAATTATTTGGCGGTCAAGGAGTTTGCGGTCGAGGGCTCTGTTGCCGCGGATTTTTAACTGAATTATCGTCGGTTACTTCGGACATGGCTGAGATTCAAGGTATTAATCATCGTGGCAGCGAGCGGATTTCTGGCATTTGCGGCCGCTTGATGTGTTGTTTAGCTTATGAAGCTGAGGGTTATCAGGCTATGGCCCAAAAATTACCTAATATTGGTGATCAATGGAAGGTTAATGGACAGCTAGGCCAGGTAATTAATCGCCATATTTTAAAGGGGACTATTATAGTAGAATTTCATGATAGTCAGGCCGGCGGCCAAACCGTAGTGGAGATTACTCCGGGTCAAACCACTAATAAAAAAGACGCGTCGGTGCAACGTCGTTGGATCGGGCGTCATCATAAATAAATTTATGCTGACTATTGATCAAGTTAACTGCATTGGCTGTGGTCTTTGTGCCAGTCTTTGCCCAGACAATTTTAAGATTAATGACGATTTCAAGGCTGAAGTGGTGGATGGCGACCAGCTTAAGTCGTGCGTTCAAGAAGCGATTGATAATTGTCCAGTTCAAGCTATTAAAAAAGCATAGTTGCTTCGATAATAAGAAGATGATAGAATAGGGCTACGGCTCTATTCTATTTTTATTATGCTAACCTTAGAACAAGTTAAACAATTGAAGATACCCAGTTGTTCGGGCTCGTATCAATTTTGTGTTCAAGATGGGTCAATCGTTTATGTCGGCAAAGCGATTAACCTACAAAAACGGATTTATTCTTATTGGCAGCGTTATCAAGATTTAACGCCAGCTAAACAACAAATGATAGCTGAGGTTGTGACTATAAAGTGGCTAGAAACCGATAGCGAAATTGAGGCATTACTATTAGAGGCCAATTTGATTAAAAAATATCAGCCAAAATATAATATTGTTTGGCGCGATGATAAGCGTTACCAATATATTGCCATCAGCGCTGGTAATTTTCCTCGTGTTTATTTGACTCGTAAACTAGAGGAGTCGGGTCAATTTTTTGGTCCGTTTACTAGTAATCAGGCCGCTCGCGAGACTTTACGAATTATCCGTAAAATTTGGCCCTATCGTTCTTGTCGTAATTTACCGACCAAAACCTGTTTGTATTATCGGATTGGTCAATGTCCGGGTCCTTGCCAGCAGTTGATTAGTGCGGTTGATTATCAAAAGATTATCCAACAGATTGTTTTATTTTTGCAGGGCAAGAAACAGTCGGTCATCAAGAAGATTCAAGTCGAATTGAGCGGTTATCAAAAGCAGTTAGCTAAATTGAACCAACCGACTAAGAAGCAAAACGCTAGCGAAGAAGCTGCTAAATTTGAATACAAAATTAGTTCACTCAATTGGCAATTACGCCAACTAGAGCAAGTCTTGGCCAGTAACCACATTTTAGGCTTAGAAGAAAAATATGCTAATGATGTAGTCGAATTAGCTAAATTATTGGGTTTTACTAAGCCGCCACAACGAATTGAAGGCTATGATTTATCTAATCTCTATAATAAACAGGCGGTTGGTTCGCTGGTGGTTTTTATTGATGGCGAGGCTTGCCCTAGTGAGTATAAGCGATTTAGGTTGTCTGGAGCGGAAACTGTCAGTAGTCTGGGCGACATCGCTTTATTACGCGAGATGTTGACTAGGCGATTGGCTCATCATGATTGGCCGCAACCTGATTTAATTGTCATTGACGGAGCCAAAGCCCAAGCTAATATTGCTCGGCGTTTATTGGATCGGGCTGGCTGGAATATTCCGGTTATTGGATTAGGTAAAGACAAGGGGTTAAGATCGGCACGAGCGATGGATAAATTATTTTTTCCCGGTCAGCAGCAAGCTTTGCAGTTATCTTTAAATAATCCAGCGCTACATTTATTAAAAAGAGTTCGCGATGAAGCTCATCGCTTTGCTATAACTTATCATCGGCAGGTTAGGCGCAAAAAATTTTGGGAGTAAAATTATTTAATCTCCTGTCTAAACTTTAATGCATTAGCTAGCGTTAAGGGATCAGCATATTCCAGGTTGGCGCCAGTGGATAGGCCACGAGCTAGACGGCTGATTTGGCCGGGCCATTTCTCTAGGAGTTTATTGATATAGAGAGCGGTAGTTTCGCCCTCAATGGTTGGGTCAAAAGCTAAAATTATTTCTTTGATTGCTGGATGAGCTTGTACATAATCAGCCAAAGCAGCCAGTCGCAGATCTTCTGGTTTAATTTCATTGATTGTATCCAAATAACCGCCTAAAACAAAATAACGGCCCTGGTAATCGCCGGTATTTTCAATGGCTTCCAAATCTTGATTGGTGGCCACAACGCAGAGTAAGTTATTTAGGCGGTTGGCGTCGTTACAAATAAAGCAGGGGTCGGTTAGACTAATAGCGCCGCAAAGCGAGCAAGTGGTCAAAGCTTGGTTTAATTGTTGCAAATGATCAGCCAGCGGTTCAATCAGCTCTGGTTTTTGTTCTAAAAGATAAAAAATATAACGTTCAGCCGTTTTAGGGCCAACCGATGGCAATTGGCTAAATAGACGGATTAATTGTTGAACCAGCGGCGGGTAAGCCATAATCTATAGTCCGAGGTTGGACAATCCACCCATTTCTTGCATTTTTTTGGCCATGACGCGTTGGGTTTTTTTAACAGCATCGTTAAAAACATCACGGCAGATGTTAGCTAATTGTTCTTTAGGTAAGTCTTGCTTGATAACGAGTGAGAGCACTTCCATATTGCCGTTCATTTCAATAGTAACGCCTTGCTTTTCAGCTGTAACCTTTTCGCCAGCTAAGGCATTTTGCATGGTTTTAGCTTGGTTGCGCAGATCTTTAAATTGCTTGAGTTTATTAAACATAATCTTTAATTAGCCGGCGGTTATGCCGCTTTTATCTAAATTTTTAAAATTAACCGTATTTTCATCAAAATATAAATCAACTTTACCGGTCGGACCGTTACGGTGTTTAGCAATGTGAATTTCAGCGACATGTTTTTCAAAATCGTTCAGGTTTTCAGTATCATAATTACGATCAGCCGCCTTGCGGTAGATAAACATGACGATGTCAGCGTCTTGCTCAATAGAACCGGATTCCCGCAGGTGAGCCAGCTTGGGAATAGCCGGTTTAGTTTGTTCAACGGCTCGCGATAATTGCGATAAGGCTACTACTGGAACATTAATTTCACGAGCCAGGCCTTTGAGTGATCGGGTGATTTCAGCAATTTCTTGAACGCGATTATCATTAATCCGGCCGCGACCTTCCATTAATTGTAAATAGTCGAGAATAATTAAATCTAAGCCGTGTTCAGATTGCAGACGCCGACATTTAGTCCGGATTTCCATAATATTACAATTGGGCGAGTCGTCAATATAAATTGAAGATTCAGCTAAGGCGCCCATAGCGTAGCTGATGCGACCGAAGTCATCATCGTCTTCGCGGTCGGACAATTGGCCAGTGCGCATTTTCCATAAACTGATATTAGCTTCAGCGCAAAGCAGACGATCGACTAACTGCTCTTTGCTCATTTCCAGCGAGAAGATGCCAACCTTGGCACGGCTTTTAATAGCGGCCTGGCGGGCTAAATCTAGAGCAAAAGAGGTTTTACCGACACTGGGGCGAGCGGCCAAAATAATTAAATCGGATTTTTGTAGACCAGATAATAATCTATCTAAGTCGACAAAGCCGGTTGGCAAGCCGCGCAAACGGCCGCTTTGTTTATGCAATTCATCAATTCGGTCAAAAGCGTCAGTTAGTAGGCCGCTAATTGGCTGGAAAGATTGTTTGAGATATTGATGAGAAACGCCAAATAGTTTTTGTTCAGCCTGATCAAGGACTTGAGCTAAATCATCGTCTTCCCGGTAACCAAGTTCACCAATTTCTGAGGCGGCAGTGATAAGGCGGCGCAAGGTTGATTTATGCTTGACCAATTCAGCATAACTGACGACATTAGCGGCGGTAGCTACGCCTTGCAGGAGGCTGGTCAAGTAAGAACGACCGCCAACTGTATCCAATTGATTTTTAGCTTTAAGCTTATCGGTTAAGTTCACCAAGTCAATCGGTTCGTGGTTTTGGTAGAGAGCCAACATGGCGGCGAAAATCAGACCGTTGATATCGTTATAGAAATCTTCCGGTTTAACTATATCGGCGATCTTAACAATAGCCGCCTTATCAATCAATAAACAGCCAAGCAGCGATATCTCAGCTTCTTGGTTTTGCGGCGGCATTTTGATAGTGTTATTTTTGCTAGCCATAGGGGGTAATTTAGACCGCTGTTGGCGGTGGTAAAGCCTTTTTATCATACACGCTGTCCAGCTCTTTGTCCAGTCAGTTTTACCTTGTCCACGACTGCTGGCCGTGATATAATAGCGAATGAATCAATTAATTTTTATAGTGTAGTTATGCCGCACAGGTTTTGTCCATTGCTAGTTGTCGGGTTACTATTGGTGGCTGTTCCAGCCCTGGCTAATGGTTTGCCTGATACTGATGGCGACGGAGTTCCCGATCAAGATGAAATCAATATTTACCAAACCAGCGTTGATCAGGCCGACACTGACGGCGATGGCTATAGTGATCGTCAAGAATTATTGGCCGGCTATTCGCCGCATAACCCGAAAAATATTAAATTAATTGATAACGATCAGGATCAAGACGGCTTAAGCGATTTTTGGGAATTGCGTTTCAGCACTAATTTATTAATGGCCGATACTGACGGCGATAATATCAATGATGGTGATGAGATTGACCAAGCGACTGATCCACGGCAAGTCGGCGCGGTTAAACTACCAATTAGATTGGATGTTTCCCTAAAACGACAGGAGTTGACTTATTGGCTGGCTGGCGTTAAGTTTAAGCAGTTTCCGGTTTCCAGCGGGGCGCCACGGACGCCGACTCCGATTGGTCAATACCGGGTTATTAACAAATTACCGAAAGCCTGGTCGCCTTATGGTTTGTGGATGCCTTATTGGCTTGGCTTAGGTCGCGGACGATTTGGCTTTCATGAATTACCAATTTGGCCTAATGGTTATCGTGAGGGTGCTAATCATTTAGGAAAAGCTGTCTCACATGGCTGTATTCGCTTGGGAATTGGTCCGGCTCAATATCTTTATGATCGGGTTGATGTGGGGACGGTGGTTAATATTAATCGGTAATTATTAAGTAAAGAATTATTTATGTTATATAGTCCTCAAGTTATCCAACACTTTCAAAAGCCGCACAATCAAGGCAGCTTGGCTCATCCCAGCGCCGTCGGTCAAGTTGGCAATCCGGTCTGCGGGGATATTATGAAGATTTATTTACGGATTAAGAATGGCGTTATTACCAAGGTTAAATTTGAGACCTTGGGTTGCGCCGCCGCCATAGCTGTTGCTTCGGCTTTAACCGATCTGGTTAAAGGCAAGACACTTGACGAGGCCTATCAGATTACTAAAGATCAGATTATTGATGACTTGGGCGGCTTACCGGCACCGAAAGTACATTGTTCAATGCTTGGCGTTGATGCTCTGCATCTAGCGATTGATAATTATCGCCAGCAATTAGTTAAATAATTTATGGTTATGGATAAGATTAAAAATTTGGCCTGGTGGCCAGAATTAGAGAAAATTATTGATCGCGAAATTCGTCCCAGTCTGCAAATGGATGGCGGCGATATCCGTCTGGTTGATTTTGATGAGGCCAAGGGAATTTTGTCGGTTGAATTGCAAGGCCATTGCGCTCATTGCCCGATGATGGAATATACTTTAAAGGAAGGTATTGAAGCTGAGCTAACAGCTCGACTGCCCAAAATTAAAAAGGTACAAGCCGTTTAATTATGAAGGTTTATTTAGATTATAGTGCTACCACCCCAGTTGATCCGTTGGTTTATAAGGCAATGGAGCCTTATTTTTCTCAAGTTTTTGGCAATCCAGCTTCATTACATCATTGTGGTCAGGCGGCTCAGGCGGCAGTTAGCCAAGCCCGCCAAACTATTGCTGATTTTTTTGGCGCTCAAGCTAAAGAAATTGTCTTTACTTCAGGAGCGACCGAAGCTGATAATTTGGCCGTTAAGGGTTTGATTCAGGGATTGTTAAAACAAAAGCCTGATTTGCGGCCACACATTATTGTTTCTAGTGTTGAGCACGAAGCTGTCCGCCAGCCATGTCAGCAGCTAGCCAAAGAAGGGATTGAAATTAGCTGGTTGCCGGTTGATAAAAAAGGTCTAGTTGATTTGGTTAAATTAGAAAAATTGATTAAAACCAATACGGTACTAGTGTCAGTAATTTATGTTAATAGTGAGACCGGCGCCCGACAGCCGATTCGAGAAATTGGCCAAATGATTAAAAAAATTAATCATCGCCGCCAAGAAGATTGGCGCAAACGCAGCGGTTTAGCCAATAAGCGGCCGCAAACCGTTTATTTTCATACCGATGCCACCCAAGCGATTAATTATTTTGATTGTCGGGCTAATTATTTGCACTGCGATCTGTTGAGTTTTTCTGGTCATAAAATTTATGGCCCCAAAGGTATTGGCGGGCTATATGTGCGGAGTGGTACACCATTGGCGGCTATTCAGCTCGGCGGTCATCAAGAGCTAAATCGGCGCAGCGGCACTTTGAATGTCCCGGGTATAGTTGGTTTAGCCAAAGCTTTAGAGCTAGTTAATCGCCATCGCGCCGCTGATAATCGAAAAATAGCGGCCTTGCGTCGCCGGTTGGTTCAAGGGCTAGTCAAGAATATTCCCGATATCATTTTAAATACTGATTTAAGCAATGCGAGTCCAAGTCATGCCCACTTTTCAGTGCTTTTGGCTGAAGGCGAGGCCTTGCTTTTGGCTCTGGATTTAGCCGGCATTGCCGTATCCACTGGATCAGCGTGCGCGGCCGGTAGCCTAGAAGCATCGGCCACTTTATTGGCTATGGGTATTAGTCAAGAAGTGGCTCATTATAGTCTTAGATTCACGTTGGGACGATTGACTACGGTTACTGAGATTAATTATGTTATTAAAAAATTACCAGCCATCGTTGCTCGTCTGCGGCGCTGGGCTCCAGATTTAAATAATTAATATGCGCTTATTATTGTCTAAGTTGCTTAATTATTTCTATTTATTCGGTCAGAATTGGCGAATAACTTGGTCAGATATTTGGCATGATTCCGGTCATCGCTGGTTAACTATTATTGATATTATTTTATTAGTTATTAGTTGGATTTTAGCTTTTTGGCTGGCGGCAGTTGGTCGTGGCAGTTTGTTAATTCTGCACTATAATATTAATTTTGGTATTGATTTAATTGGTTCAGCCAATTCTATTTACTGGTTGCCATTTGGAGCGACTGTGGCGGTCGTCGTCAATAGTTTGCTTTTACAGATTAATTATCCGGCAGCCAAACAATTGCGTTTGACCAGTTTAGCCGGTAGCTTGGCAGTTTTGATTTTGATTAATTTAGCTTTAGCCAGTTTGCTTCTAATTAATTTTTGTTAAGTGCTATATGTTTGATTTTTACATTATCCGTACCCTGTTATTAGCTGCCGGAGCTTTTATTTTTACTATAGCCTGGACGCCGTTGCTGACTAATTTTTTATACCGCCATAAGTTGGGTAAGAAAATTCGTAATAGCGGCGCAACGCCAATTTTTTCGCAACTGCACGCCGCTAAGAGCGGTACGCCGACCATGGGCGGACTGTTAATTTGGGTAACCACCTTAGTGATGGCGCTTGGATTATTTTTGGTTAATAAATTATGGCCTGGATCATGGCTAGGGCAACTCAGCTTTTTAAGCCGCAGCCAAACTTATTTGCCGCTAGGAATATTGGTTGCTTCAGCACTGATTGGCTTGTTTGATGATTGGTTGGATGTTCGTGGCCGTGGCACTAAAGGTGGTGGCGGGCTAAGCTTGCGTTCCAGACTGCTTGTTTATGCGATCATTGCTTTGATTGGCGCCCTCTGGTTTTATTTTAAGTTAGATTGGGACATTTTTCATATACCCTTTCTGGGTAATTTTTCTTTAGGTTGGTGGTATATTCCGGTTTTTATTTTTGTCATTATCGGGACGGCTTTTTCAGTTAACGAAACTGATGGTTTAGATGGACTAGCCGGCGGAACGCTGCTGTCTAGTTTTATGATTTACGGCGCCATTACTTTTTTAATTGGCCGCTATGATTTAACCGCTTTATGTGCGGTTATTAGCGGCGCGTTATTGGCCTTTTTATGGTTCAATATTAACCCGGCTCGTTTTTATATGGGCGATACTGGTTCAATGAGCCTTGGTATTACTTTAGGGGTGATTGCCATGCTAACGAATACGGCGTTAATTTTACCAGTTATCGGCTTGGTATTTGTTGTTGAAACTCTGTCGGTAATTATTCAGGTATTGTCCAAAAAATTGCGTCATGGCCGCAAAGTTTTTTTATCAGCGCCGATTCATCATCATTTTGAAGCTAAAGGATGGACTGAGCCTAAGATTGTTATGCGTTTTTGGGTAATTGCTGCGGTTAGTGGAGCGCTTGGTGTTTGTATATTCTTACTTGATCATACTATTTAATTTACATGAAATCGGTAGTTATTAAGAAAAAAACCACAATTGCCGAAAAGCGGTCGACTGCTCAACCGATAGCTAGAGTTACCCGTCAGCCGTTAGATCGTTTTTTATTAATTACTGTTGTTTTATTGTGCGCTATTGGTCTGTTTTGTTTAGCTAGCTCTTCGTCGGTAGTAGCTTATACCCGTTATGGTGATACCTATTTTTGGTTAAAGAAACAGGTGCTGTCAATGCTAATCGGTGCCGCTGGATTTTATCTGTTCAGTTTGATTGATTATCGGAAATGGCAGAAGCTGGGCGGCTTAATGCTCATTATTGCGGTCGGTTTTTTATTAACTCTTTTTACGCCGTTAGCTCATGAACAAGCTGGCACGACAGCCTGGCTGAATATTTTTGGTTTTTCTTTACAGCCATCGGAATTTGTTAAGTTATTCCTAATCCTTTATTTATCGGCTTTGATGGCTAAATTAGGGTCTAGTGTTAATCCCGAGGAGAAGCAGCGTCTTAATTGGTTTTTTTGGCTTGTTTTGGTGATAATCGGTGGGCTGATTCTAGCTCAGCCTGACTTAGGCACATTATTAATTATGGTGGCTACCAGTATAGTGATTTATTTATTGGGTGGTGGCAGTTGGAAATTGGTTGGTCAACTAACGGCTGTTGGGATTATTGCTCTGGTTGCTGTTGTTTTTATTCGCGGTGGTTACCAAAAGGATCGTTTTTTATGTGTCTTAAAGCCTGGTTATAGTCCGGATAAGAGTTGTTATCAGGTTAATCAATCGTTAATTGCTATCGGCTCCGGTGGTTTTTGGGGGCGCGGATTGGGCGAGAGCCGACAAAAATATTTATATTTGCCGGAAGTGCAAAATGATTTTATTTTTCCGATTATTGCTGAAGAATTGGGTTGGTGGTTTTCAGTCTTTTTAGTATTGCTTTATTTCGCTTTATTTTATCGGGGCTTCCAGTTAGCTAAAGCGGCTCCTGATTTATATGGTCAAATATTAGCTGGTGGTATTGTTAGCGGGATAATGATTCAGGTTTTTATTAACCTTGGCGGTACTATAAATTTATTTCCAATGACTGGCGTGCCTTTGCCGCTGATTAGTTATGGCGGGTCATCATTAATGTCTTTATTATTTGGTTTAGGGATATTAGCTAATATTTCTCGACAAGTTCGTCTGCCAGACAATTTACCTAAGTTATGATCAAAACTCGATCAAATAAAAAGATAATTTTATTAACTGGTGGTGGTACAGCCGGCTCGGTTATACCGCTCTTAGCTATAGCTAAGGTTTTACGAGATTACAAGTCAGATTGCCATTTTATTTGGTTGGGAACAAATCGGGGACCGGAACGCCAGCTGGTTGAAGAAGCGGGTATCAAATTCCAGCCGATTAGCGCCGGCAAGTTGCGCCGCTATTGGTCCTGGCAAAATATTTTAGACATCGGTCGATTAATTATTGGTTTTTTGCAAGCCAATTATTTTTTGAATCGGATTCGTCCGGATCTGATTTTAAGCGCCGGCAGTTTTGTCAGCGTGCCGATTGCTTGGGCAGCTAAATTTTATGGTATCCCAGTGATTATTGAACAATTGGATTATCGTCCCGGGTTGGCTAATAAATTAATGGCGCCACTGGCTAAAAAAATATTAGTGACTTTTGCTAAGTCCGGCCGTGATTATGGTCGCAAAGCTGTTTGGTTGGGGGCGCCGATTCGTCCGGATATTTTGCAAACAGTCGGCGACAACCCGAGCTTGCTGTGGCCGTTTAACGGTCAGCGGTCGATTATTTTGATTGTTGGCGGCGGGACCGGGGCGGCAGGTATTAATAATTTAGTGGTTCAGCAATTATCCGGCTTAACTGAATTAGCCGATATTATTCACTTAACTGGTCGTGGTAAGTTAGGCGCCAAGCCGCAAGAGCATTATCAACCGCTCGACTTTTTAAACCAAGCAGCGATGATGGCTGCTTATCAAGCTGCTGATATCGTTGTCGCTCGAGCTGGTTTAGGCACTTTAATTGAGTTAGCCGCTCTTAAAAAAGTTAGTTTGATTATACCTATGCCAGCTTCCCACCAATTGGATAATGCCCAAGCCATTAAGGAAGCTGGCGCGGCCATTGTTGTTCCAGAAAAAGATTTGGTTGACGGTCAGCTGGTTCGTCAACTTAAACAATTATTAGCGGATAAACAAAAACAGGTTGATTTAATAAATAATTGGCCAAAGGCTATCAAAATAGCCAGCCAGTCAGAGATTATTCAGGTTTTTCAAGAATATTTATAATATGGACTGGCTAGCGATTAAACATATTTATTGTATCGGTATCAAGGGGGTTGGCATGACGATGTTGGCCCAATTTTTACAGAGCCGCGGCTACCAGATAACGGGTAGTGATGTAGCCGAGAGTTTTATGACCGATCAGATTTTAGCTGATCATAATATTATTGTTCGAACCGGGTTTCAATTTAACGAACAACTTAATTCAGCCGACTTGGTTATTTATTCTACGGCCTATAATCAAGATAATCCGGAAGTCGCCTGGGCGCTGGATAACCGGCCGACTTTGACTTATGCTGAAGCCCTAGGCGATGTTTTTAATCAATATTATGGTATTGCCGTGGCTGGTTCCCATGGCAAGACTACGGTTTCCGCTTGGTTGGGCTTTACCCTGTGGCAAGGTGGTTTAAAACCAAATGTCTTGGTCGGTTCACGGGTGCCACAATTTAACGGGGCTAGTTTATTAGGAAGCTCGTCGTTAATGGTGATTGAGGCTGATGAATACCAAAATAAATTGCGTTATTTCCAACCAAAAATGGTGGTGCTCAATAATATTGATTATGATCATGCTGATTTTTATCCAACCCCGGCCGACTATCAGCAAGCTTTTATTGATTTTCTAGCTAAAATACCAACTGACGGTTATTTAATTGCCAACTATGACGATCCGTTAATTCGTCGCTTGGCGCCGGTTCATTGCCGCGGCCGGATTATTAGCTATGCCTTAGATAATGCCGCCGATTATTTGGCCTATGATCTTAAAGCAGTCAATGGTCGGCAGTATTTTAAGGTTAAAATGGGTATTGATTTAGACGATATAGCTGAGGAAGATGAAAAATTGAGTAAATTAGCGGTTAGTAATGCTGGCAATCTGGGTGATTTCAGTACCAGTTTGCCCGGCCGTCATAATATCAGCAATGCTTTAGCGGTGTTGGCGGCTAGCGTGGAGCTAGGTTTGCAACTATATAAAATTCGTGAGGGAATCGCTGAATTTATTGGTACTGCTCGGCGCTTAGAAGTTTTAGGTCAGTTTCAAGGCGCCACCATTATTGATGATTATGCTCACCATCCGACTGAAATTAAGGCTAGCCTAGCGGCTTTGCGCCAGCAATACCCTGATTTTAAACTAAGAGTTTTTTTTCATCCGCACACATTTAGCCGTACTCTGGCTTTATTAGATGGTTTTGTTAATAGTTTTAATGAGGCTGATGAAGTTGGTATTCTCAAAATTTATGGTTCAGCCCGTGAAGAAGCTGGCGGTATTTCCGGCCAAGAATTAGCCCAGCGAATTACGGTTAATCGCGCTAAAGCGGGGTTGAAAGACGAGGTCAGTTATTTTGAGGACATGGCCAGACTGGATGCGTATTTGCGTCAATCGGCGAAAAGCGGCGAAGTCATTGTCTTAATGGGGGCTGGCGATATTTTTCGGATTGGCCAGCAACTTTTAGTTAAATAAATTTAAAATATGAAACAGCGACCAGTATTTATTCAAGAAAATGTCCGACTAGCACCACTAACGACTTATCAGATTGGCGGACCGGCTCAATTTTTGGCCAAAATTAATTCTTTAGAAGAATTAACTTCGGCAATTGATTGGGCGACAGAAGACCATTGGCCAATTTATTTTTTAGGCGGTGGTAGTAATTTATTGATCAGTGATCAAGGAGTGGCTGGTCTTGTTATTACTTTAACGGAGCCAGAGCCAATCTTTACTGATAAAATAGTGGAAGTGGGAGCTGGTCATAGCTTGTCTAAACTGGTTACAGCTTGTATTGATCATGGATTAGCCGGTTTGGAGTGGGCTGCGGGTATTCCCGGCCAGGTTGGCGGCGCAGTCCGTGGTAATGCCGGCGCTTTTGGCGGTTGGTTGGCCGATCGAGTTATTGAAGTAGTGGCTTATAATATTAAATCTAAGCAGATTGAAGTCATCTCAGCTCAAGATTGCCAATATGCTTATCGACATAGTATTTTTAAAGATCGTGCTGAGCTATTGATTTGGTCAGTTAAATTAGCTTTAGAAATTGGTAATCAGGCTGAGCTGCAGAAAATAGCCGATGAGCATCGGTCTTATCGACGCCAACGCCATCCGTTATTACCAAGCGCCGGCTGCGTTTTTAAAAATCCGGCCGTTGATGAGGTGGCTAGGTTGGCCCCGAAATTATTACAGGCAGCTCAGTCAGTGGGAGCGGTTAGTCGCGGTGAAGTGTCAGCTGGGTTTATTATTAGTCAGGCCGGATTGGCTGGCTATTCAATTGGTCCAGCTCAAATCAGTCGGCAGCACTCTAATTTTTTGGTTAATAACGGCGGAGCGACGGCTGAACAAATGCGTCAATTGATTGAATATGTCAAAACCGAGATCAGGCATCAGTATAATTTAGAATTTATTCCCGAGGTGGCTTTGTGGCCTTGATATCAGTTGATTTTTTAATGGTATTTGCTATACTAAACTCAGGCTTTTGGCCTGAGTTTTTCTATCTATTTTTGATTTTTCATGTTTATTAATCGCATCGCTATTGATTTGGGAACAACCTATACTTTAGTTCATCTGCCCAAGAAAGGTGTTATTGTTAATGAGCCTAGCGTGGTGGCTGTTTCCATGACTGATAAAAAGATTTTGGCCGTTGGTGATGAGGCCAAGGATATGGTTGGTCGCACGCCGGATACGATTATTGCCATTAAGCCGCTCAAAGACGGCGTTATTGCTGATTATCATACAACCGAGGTCATGATTCGTTATTTTATTAATAAGGCCTTAGGCGGTATTCGTTTGTTTCGGCCGGAAGTAATGGTGGCTGTGCCGGCCGGTATTACTTCAACTGAGCGTCGGGCTGTTATTGATGCCACTTTAGGCGCTGGAGCCAAGGCTGCCTATCTGATTAAAGAACCAGTCGCGGCGGCTATTGGTGCCGGCATTCCGGTTGGTTCAGCCTCCGGGCACATGATTATTGATATCGGCGGTGGCACGGCTGAAATGGCTGTTATTTCTTTGGGCGGAGTAGTGACTGCCACCTCGGTACGGGTTGGTGGCAATAAGATTGATTTGGCCATTATTGAATATATTCGTCGAAAATATAATTTGGCTATTGGCGAGCGGACAGCCGAAGAAATTAAGATCGGTGTCGGCAGCGCGCTTTATTTGACTGATAAATTATCTATTAATATCAAAGGGCGGGATATTTTAACCGGTTTGCCGAAAACTGTTACTGTTACTTCCGATGATGTTACCGAGGCAATCCAGCATGAGTTAGAAGCGATTATTGGGGCGGCCAAAAATATCCTACGTGAAACTCCGCCTGAATTAGCCTCGGATATTATGGAAAAAGGTATTGTTTTAAGCGGTGGTACAGCTTTATTATGCAATTTAGATCAATTGATTGCCCGAACAACCGATGTGCCGGTATTTATAGCTGATGATCCGCGAACTTGCGTGGTTAAGGGAACCGGTATTGCTTTAGAGAATCTGGATAGCTATAAGCGTTCAATTTTTGCCACGCGGTAAATATATGGTAATTGGTATTGATGCTTCCAGGGCCAATCGGCCGAATAAAACTGGTACTGAATGGTATTCTTATCATTTAATTAAGCAATTGGCGGCTATTGATCGGCATAATCACTATATTCTTTACTCTAATAAGCCATTAGAGCCAGGCTTAGCTGAGTTGTGCCAGCAGTATTCTAATTTTAAATCCAAGGTGCTCAATTGGCCTTTTAGCCGATTCTGGACATTGGGTCGTTTAACTTTAGAGATGATTGTTCGTCCGCCTGATGTTTTGTTTGTGCCAGCGCATGTTTTACCATTACTATCTAGGGCTAAGTTGGTGAATACTATTCACGATGTTGGTTTTATGGCGTTTCCCAATCTTTATGGCCGCCACGCTGCTCGTTATCTGCGCTGGTCAACTAAGTGGGCGCTAGCCAAGGCCCAGCGGCTGATTGCTATTTCCGAATTTACTAAGCAGGAGATTCAACGTTATTTTTCGGCCGATTGGTCCAAAATTAAGGTCGTTTATAATGGTTACGATAGCAGCTTTTATAAGCCAGAGAGCGAGCCTAATCACGATCAACGCATTCTAGCCGATTATAATATTGAACAGCCTTATTTATTATATATCGGACGGCTGGAGAATAAAAAAAATATGGTCGGTCTGCTCAATGGCTTTCGTCAATATTGCCAAGACCAACCGCGGAGTCGGCTTAAATTAGTTTTAGCCGGTCAGCGTAGTGCTGATTTTGCTCAAGTTAGCAATTTGCTGAGCGATCCGATTTTAGCGAAGCGTTGTGTGGAGTTGGGTTGGACACCAATGACGGCTTTACCCAGTTTGTTGCGCCAAGCGCAAGCTTTTGTTTTTCCGTCTTGGTATGAAGGTTTTGGTATGCCTATTTTAGAAGCGATGGCCTCAGGCACACCGGTCTTATCGTCTAATACCGGTTCTTTGCCAGAAATTGGCGGCGAGGCGGTTTTATATTTTGATCCGGCTAATCCGGTTGATTTAGCCGCCAAGATTGAAGTAGTTATTAAAAATAATGATTTACGTCAGCGTTTAATTAAAGCTGGTTTGAAGCGGGCGGCTGGTTTTAGCTGGACTAAGACCGCTCAAGCAACTTTAAAAATTTTACAAGAAGCTCATGCAGCTCAATAAATATTCAAAAAATTTTTATATTTGGGGTGGGTTAATCTTGAGTTGGCTGGCTTTGATTGTTCAGCCAGCGATGGCCAGCGATAGTTATGTGGCAGCCGATATTTATCGGGCGGCTTTAGCGCCGTCAGATAGCTATTATAGCAATCAGTGGTATTTACAAAAGATTAAGGCGCAAATAGCCTGGGAAGAGCGGCGAGAGAGCCCGGATATTGTTATTGCCATTATTGATTCTGGTGTTCAAATTAATCATCCTGATCTAAAAGATAATATTTGGCGCAATAGCCGCGAGATCCCCAATAATCATAAAGATGATGACGGCAACGGTTTCATTGACGATGTTAACGGCTGGGATTTTGTTAATAATTCTGCCGATCCTAATCCCAAATTTGCCGCTAATTTTACCGAGGATGGTGTTTTTCATGGCACAATTGTCGCCGGTGTGGCTGCGGCGGCCGGCAATAATGCGGCTGGCGTAGCTGGCGTTACTTGGCGAGCGCAAATCATGCCGCTAAAAGCCTTGGATGATCAAGGAGTCGGCAGTACTTTTAGGATAATTCAAGCCATTGATTACGCTATTAATAATGGAGCGGATATTATTAATTTAAGTTTTGTTGGTTATGGTTATAGCCAGAGCTTAGCGGAAGCGATTGAACGGGCATACCGAGCCGGGGTAATTGTAGTAGCCGCGGCCGGCAATGAAGAATCGGGCGGCTATGGTCATTCATTGGATAAATTGCCGATGTATCCAGCCTGTCATGATGGCGATAAAAATATGGTTATCGGCGTGGCTTCAACTGATGCTTTAGATCAGAAAACTAATTTTTCCAGCTATGGATCGCGCTGCGTTGACATTGCCGCGCCCGGGGTCAGTATTTATAGTACAGTGGTTTATGCTCCTAATCAACAGATTGATGGCCAGCCGTTGGATAAATATTATGATGGATACTGGTCTGGAACATCGGTTTCCGTGCCGATGGTTAGCGGCGCGCTGGCCTTAATTATGCAGCAAAATCCTAGTCTCAAACGGGATGAGCTAATCAAAGTATTGCTCAATAACGCTGACGACATTACTCGCCTTAATATGAATTATTTAGGCCAACTAGGCCGCGGCCGGTTAAATGTCGCTTCGGCCATCAACGATGCTTCGTTACAGTTAGTTAATCAGGTTAATCGAATTTTGGTAGCTCCAGCTTCTTCCAGTAGTCAGCCGATTCGTATTTTGGATGCTACCGGTAAAGCTTTAGCTGAATTTTATGCTTTTGGTGTTAAATTTCCTTATGGCCTTAGGGTAGCCAGCGGCGATTTAGATAATGATGGATCACCAGAGATAGTTGTCGTTCCTGATAAAGGCGGTCAGTCAGCGGTTAAAATTTTTAATTATAAAGGCAAGCTAGTCGGTCAATTTATTGCTTGGCGCAAAGATTTTACCGCCGGTCTCAGGGTAGCAGTTGGCAATATTGATAGTGATAAAGCTGGCGAAATAATCGTGGCTACTGGCAGCGGCGCCAAGAATGAAGTTAAAGTTTTTACGGCTCAAGGTGTTTTAAAAACCAAATTTCGCCCTTATAATCAAAATTTTACCGGCGGTGTCAGTTTAGCTGTTGGCGATATTGATGGCGATAATGTTGATGAAATTATTACCGGTGCCGGACCGGGTGGCGGTCCGCATGTGCGAATTTTTAGTGGTTCCGGCCAGTTGAAAGGTGAGTTTATGGCTTATGAGAGTAATTTTCGTGGCGGTATCCAAGTAGCGGCCGGTAATCTGAATTATGGGGCTAAAGCTAATCAGGATGAAATTATTGTTTCGTCTGGAGCTGGCCGCCAACCGCAAGTTCGCATTTTTAGCGCTAAGGGTCAATTATTGTCCAGTTTTTTGGCTTTTAATGATAAATTTCGCCAAGGTTTCAGCGTCGCTTTAAGCGATATTGATAATAACGGTTTGCCGGATATTGTGACTTCGGCCGGACCGGGTGGCGGTCCGCATGTGCGGATTTTTGATGCTTTCGGTGATTTGCGGCAATCATGGTATGTCTATAATCAGGCCTATGATGGTGGAGTTAATGCTGCCGCGCTTAATTTAAATAAGCAATATTTTAACTAAATAAATTTATGTTAGTCCAAAAGATTTTTGACAAGAAGAATGTTTTAGTAACTGGCGGCGCTGGTTTTATTGGGTCTCATTTATGCGATGAGTTGATTAAAGCCAATAAAGTTATTTGCGTAGATAATTTTACCAGCGGCAACGAGCGGAATATTGATCATCTCTTATCTAATCCTGATTTTATATTTATTCGTCATGACATGACCGAGCCTTTAGATTTACTGGCTCTTCCAGAATTGGAGCGGTTTAAAATTAAATTTCAGGGTATTCAAGAGATTTATAATTTAGCCTGTCCGATGTCGCCGGTTGACTTTATGGCCAATCGCTTAGCTAATTTGTTGGCTAATTCAACAGCCGTCTTCCAGGTTTTAGAGATGGCTCGTCAATATCAAGCTAAGTTGCTGCACTTTTCGTCATCAGTGGTTTATGGCAGTCGCGAACAGCACAATGGTTCTAAGGTGTCCGAAAATGAGTTGGGTATTATTGATCAGCTATCTGATCGAGCGTGTTATGATGAAGGTAAGCGGTTTGCTGAAACAATGGTCAACACTTATCGGCAGTTTCATGGTATCAATGCTAAAATTATTCGCTTATTCCGGATTTATGGTCCGCGCTTGCCGATCAATCAGGGGCACATGATACCAGATTTTATTATTAACGCTCTAGACAATAAGGATTTGGTAATTAACGGTGATGAGAAATTTTCGTCTTCGTTGTGCTATGTGTCTGATGCGGTTGATGGTGTTATCAAGCTGATGCAGAGTGATTTGCCAGGGCCAGTCAATATCGGTTCGGAAATGGATATCAACATCACTGATGTGGCCAAGAAGATTATTGAAAAAACTGGCAGCCAATCCAAAATTAGTTATAACGACAGTTTGTTATTCATGAGCAAACTCAATTTGCCAAACACTCGCTTGGCTCGTGAACAGCTCGGCTGGATGCCGGTGGCCAGTTTGGATCACGGATTAGATAAAACGATTGAAGATTTACGTTCGAGCAAGGCAATTAAGCATTTACCAACTGATTGGTAATTATGAAGGTAATTTGCGTTATACCGGCCTGGAATGAAGCCAAGACTATTAGCCAAGTGGTGGCCGATGTCCGATCTCAAGTGGATGAGGTTGTGGTTGTCGATGATGGCTCCAGCGACGGGACAGTTGATTTAGCGGTGGCCGCTGGAGCTACAGTATTGTTGCATCCAATTAATCGCGGCCAGGGGGCGGCATTAAGAACTGGAACACAATATGCTTTAGACAATGGAGCCGATATTATTATTCATTTTGATGCTGACGGCCAATTTGTTGCTTCCGAAATAACCGAAATGACTGCTCCCATTATTAGCGGTTTGGCTGAGGCCGTTTTTGGTTCGCGATTTTTGGGTAAAGAGCACAATTTGCCGCCGTTCAAGAAAAGAGTTTTATTACCGCTAGCTCGGTTGTTTAATTGGTTTTTTCTTGGCGTTAGATTTAATGATCCACAAAATGGTTTTCGAGCCCTTTCGGCTGACGCTGCCCAACGAATTAATTGGCAGCAAGATAGAATGGCTCACTGTTCAGAGATTTTGTGGTTAACCCGTCTAACCGGTATCAAGTATCAGGAGGTTGGGGTAACTGTTCATTATAGTCATTTTGGTCAGCAGATGTCAGGTGGTTGGCGAATTATTAGCGATTTATTTTTAGGACGTTTTCTTAAATAGTAATTATATGTTGCAAAGAATATTAGCCTTGGCGGTGATTGCTTTCTTCTTAGCTAAATTGTTCTGGCAGCAGCGCCAGCGCAAAATGGCTTGGACAGAATTCTGCTTTTGGCTTATTTTTTGGCTAGCATCAGCGATTGCCATTATTTTTCTTAATCAAATTGATCGCTTGGTGGCCAACCTAGGATTTTCCAGCAGCGGCATTGATGTTTTATTATATAGCGGCTTGGCTGTTTGCTTATATTTTATTTTTCGCTTACGTTTGCGTCTTGAAAAAATGGATCGCCAGTTAACCAAAATTACTAGTTCAATCGCTCGCCAGCAGCCGCGATCTAAAGATATTAATAATACCGATAGGGGGTAATTAACAATTATGAGAATCGTCCATCTGGTTTGCACTTTTCCGCCTTATCGAGGCGGTATGGGTAGCAGCGTCCAACAGATGGTCGGTGAATTGGTGGCTAGCAATCAGGCGTATCAGGTAGCAGTCGTTTGTCCTGATTATGGCCAATGCCAAAATAATACTAATCAACAATGGGCTGGCTATCAGATTATTCGATTGGCCAGCTGGTTGAGTGTTGGTAATGCTGCAATCTTGAAGGGTTTGAGCCAGATTTGGCGCTCAGCCGACATTGTTCATTTGCATTATCCGTTTTATGGCACCGATGGCCTTGTTTGGTGGTTAAAAAAGAAATATCCTAAAACCAAACTAATAATTCATTATCACATGGATCCGCAAGCTGGCGGATGGCGCGGCTGGTTTTTTAAATTTTTTCGAAAATTGTTTTTAGCTCGGCTATTAAAACAGGCTGAAGCGATTACTTGCGCCTCGTTAGATTATTGGCAATCATCGGCGGCTGGTCGGTTGAAGTTAAAATTGGCTGACAAACTGTTGGCGGTACCTTTTCGGGTAGATACTGAGCGTTTTCAGCCGCGGCCCAAAGATCAACAATTAGTGGATAAACTTAGTTTGAATAATCAGCGCCCAACTATCTTAATGGTTGGCGGTTTAGATAAAGCCCATTATTTTAAAGGAGTCGATGTTTTTCTAAAGTCTTTAGCCAGTTTAAAACAAGTCAATTCCAAATTAGATTTTCAAGCCGTTATCGTCGGTGACGGCGACTTGAAAAAAGGCTATCAGGCTATGGCTGAAAGATTGGGGTTGGCTGATCGGGTCCGTTTTACCGGCGCGGTTAGCTCACAGCAATTGCCGGCTATGTATAATCTTGCTGATTTATTTGTCTTACCGTCAATTAATCGTTGTGAGGCTTTTGGTATTGTTCTCTTAGAGGCGATGGCTAGCGGCTTGCCTTGTTTGGCTGCCAATTTACCGGGAGTCAGACAGGTAATTGCTCCCGGTGTTAACGGTCAATTGATTAAGCCGGCGGATTGGATTGATTTGGCTGAGAAGATTGCTAGTCTTCTCAGTGACCAATCACAGCTTCGCGCTATGGCGATTGCCAGTCGTCAACGAGCTGAACAGAATTTCTCTCTAGGCCGCCCCAGTGAACTCAATGATATTTATCAACGACTGGTTGCTTTATGAAAATTATTTTAGCCAACAATACTTTTTATCCTTATCAGCGTGGCGGCGCCGAGGCGATTGTCCGACGCTTGGCTGAAGATTGGTCGGCTGCCGGTCATCAGGTTATGGTTGTAGCTTTGCGGCCAATAAAGAGCCGGAAGGATAATCTTAAGTATACACCCCAGGGGTATAAAATAAATTATTGGCCGAGCCGTTACTATGATTTAGAGAACTATTCTTGTTGGCGTAAACTGTGGTGGCATCTACCGGATTGGTTGGGGATCCGCTATCTTACTAAATGGCTAAAAATTTTGCGAAGCTTTCAACCTGATTTAGTGGTGGCTAATAATTTAACTGGACTTGGTTTCAGTTTGCATTTTTGTTGCCAGCGGCTAGGGATTGCCAGCGCGCAGATTTTCCATGATGTTCAATATTTATTACCAAGCGGCTTGCTGGTAATTGGGCGAGAACAAGCTCTCAAATCATGGTCAGCTAGAATCTATCAGGTTATTACTGCTTTTTGGTTGGCCCCAGCCCGACTATTAATTAGTCCGTCTCAGTGGTTAATGACTTGCCATCGTCAAGTCGGCTGGTTAGCTCGGGCTCGTTGGCAGCAGTTGCCTAATCCGATAAATGTTCGTCTAGCGGCGGAATATCGTTTACCGGATAATTTAAGACGAGCGATTTTTGTTGGTCAACTATCAGAGGCGAAAGGAATATTGTGGTTAGCTGATCAATGGGCTGATTTTAATCGTCAGCTAGCAGCGCTTGGATTTAATGAGGTTGACCTATTAGTGGCTGGTGACGGTCCGCTTAGCGATCATTTACGACTATTAGCTGGTCAGGATCGGCGATTAATTTTATTAGGTCATTTGACTAGCAGCCAAGTAGCGGAACAATTAGCCTCGGCCGATGTTTTATTGTCGCCATCTTTTTGTTATGAAAATTGGCCGACGGTTTTATTGGAATCAGCCGCGGCCGGCTGTCTGGCTATTTCCAGTAGCCATGGCGGTGGTGGCGAACTGGCTGATAACTTAGGTTATTTAACCTTTAAGGCCGGTGATTTTAATAGCCTATTGGATGTTTGGCGGCAGCTAGCAATTACGGCAGCTAAAATAAAATCTTGGCCGGCTAACAATTTGAATATGATTGATAGCAATGATTATCTGCAGAAAATAATATCAGCTACAAAAAATTTAGATTAATATCTAAATGTTTTTGGTAATTATTCAGAAAATTGATAGCTAAAAACAAGTATTTGTCCATTAGCTAAACTGTGCCTAGCATCAGCCTCCATAGTCGCTTCTTGAGCTATTTTTTCAAAGCCATACCAATAACTATTTAAAACCAAATAGGCTTGTTTAACGCCAGCTAATTCGGCGGCCTCTTTAATAGTAGAACGTTGAGGGTAGTCATCAACCATTTTTAGATAATAGCCATATAATTGGCCAGATGTTGGTATCGGGTAATAGAATAAATTATTAGCTAGATAGCGATTATGGCGACCGGGGTAAAAGCCGTATTCACCCAATGCGGCAGCTCCGACTTGTTGATTGGCTAAAACAATATAATCACTTGGGGCATTATTTTCTATCCAGCGGATAGCCAATAAATCGGCAGCGCTAACCGATAATCCTTTCGCATTAGAATAATTGTCCACTCGCGGATAAGTCAGATAGAGACCAAAAGTCACAGCAGTCGCCAAAGCGATTATAATCGGCCAATTTAACCAGCGATCTTTAGAACTAATCCAGCGGTTAAGCCATTGCCAGCTAGCCAGTAGAATGGCCGGCAGATTAATAATTAGGGCCAGCCATAAAAAACGTTGCAGATAGTTATAGCGCTCATAATCAATGACAAAATTAAAAGAAATTAGACTAGTTAAAACTGCACCAATCAATAAGGATTGGTTGAGTGGTCGAATAATTCTTGTCCAAACAAGTGGTTGCCGACGCCAAGCCAGCCAGCCAGCTATAATTAGCAGAATTAAGAGTAGCGGTTGCCAAGCTTGATAGCTATAAATCAGATTCAGCCACCAGACTTCTTGATTGGGCCAGAGATGGTGGCAATTAAAAATTGTGGCTAACCAACCTAACAGTTTTTTTATCGGTGGCCAAGTTAGCCGCCAATTAGCGGTTTGCTGCCAGCTGGCATACCATAATGATAGCGGTAGAGCGATAGCTGTTAAGCTGCCTGCTAGCCAGCGGCTGATAGTTGCCTTGGTGCCGGAAAAGTTTTTTAAACTAGCTAGAGCGGCTGTTGTTAAGGCCAGCCAGCCAGCTAACGGCTGGCAAACTAAACTAGCCAAGGCCGATGACCAGAGTAGCGGCTGATTAATTTGATTCATCGTGGCGCTTACAACGGTAATGATTAAAAAAAAGTAAGCGCAATTCTGCGGTGTGGTAACAATGAAGATTGGCCAACTAATCATTGGCCAAAGCCAAAGCACTAATCGTCCAGCCGACTGGTTAAATTGGCGATTTTTAAACCAAACGCTAATTAACCAGGGGATAAAGATGGCGATTAATCCGCTCAATAAGAATCGTTCCACTTGGTCAATCGGTAATTTGGTTAAACGATGAAGACTAATAACTAGAGCATATTGCCCAAGATAATATGGGGTTTTTGGCGTGATTTGGCCTTGAGCGATAATTGTTTTTTCAGTGGCTTGATGGACAAACGGATCAAAACCAAAGGCTGAAAAATAAATCAGGCTAGCTAGGCTATAAGTTAGTAGCCACCAAACGGCAATGGTGGCTAGAGAGATTTGTCGGCCGGACTTAATTAGCCATAAGCCGATAGCAGCCAGCAACCAATAAGCCAGCCAAAAAGGCCAACCAATTTCGGTCCAAGGCGATTGCAGGGCATTTAGGCTCTGCTGTTTGGATAAATAAAATAAGAGGCCGACTATAATAATTAGCAGTGGCCAGCTGGTCCAATTTATTCGATTATTAGTCGAGGCTTTTTCTTTGCTTTGCCGTCGTTTTCGGTATATAATACAATAGGTTATTCCGGTTAAAAACCAGGCGGTTATTTGGCCGAACCAATTTAATTGATATAGCCAATAAATTAGCGCTCCGAATAGACTGACTAGACTGGTAATCAGCAAAGCGTCGTCGGGCCATTTAAAATTTCTTAATAATTTCATGTTCCGTTTACCAAAGATCAATAATTTAATGATTTTTACTGGAGCCTATCTGATTATTGTTGGTAGTCTTTTTTTTACTGCCACTAGCGCTTATCAATATTGTATCCAGCGCCCCGATTTTGTCAAATGGTCTTCGCCGGACGAGACGGCCAATTATTATATCAGCAAACTTTATGCTGAGCATCGGCGGCTAACTACTGATAATCAGCTGGATTGGCCGGCGGCGGAGATTGTTCACCCCAGGAGTTTCAAGGCGCCCTATGGAATTATGATGCCAATGAGTTTTTTGGGTTTGCCATTATTATATGGATTTTTGGCGAGAATTATTTCAGTTGGTATTTTACCGTATTTGACACCGTTTTTTGGAGTATTAGGATTGTGGCTATTTTTTGGCTTAACTAGACGATTATTTAATTCTTCAACTGCTATTGTGGCCACCACATTGGCAGCGGCTTTTCCAGTTTATCTGTATTACAGCTCTAGGAGCATGTTTCACAATATTCTGTTTATTGTTGCCGGCTTGGGCGGCTTGTATTGCGGTTTGCGGGCCTTAGAAACAATGCGTCAGGCCCGTCGCCGATTATGCCGCCGCTGGCCGGCTCTAATCTGGTTGGCCGGTTCTGGATTATGTATTGGCTGGTCTTTGGCCACTAGAACATCGGAGTTATTATGGCTGGCTCCGGTTATATTAATATTGGTTATTGTTTATTTCAAAGAAATCGGCTGGTATCGTTGGCTGTGGTGGGGTAGTTGGACTTGGTTGGCAATGTTGCCGGCAATATTTTGGAATTTGTCTTTAAATGGGCATTGGTATGGTGGCGGTTATCCGGCAATGGAACAGTCAGTTAATACCCTTAGCCAAACCGGTTTATCGCTATTAAATTGGCATAATTTATTTAATGGTTCAGTTTTACTAACCAAACTAAAGCTATTAAAGGCAACGATTTTTCATTTTGGCTTTTGGCCACAACAATCATGGATTGTTTTTCGTCATTATGTTGTTGATATGTTTCCATGGTTATTGCCGTTGGCCGCCATTGGAATTGTGTTTTTTATTTTTAGCCGCCGCCAATGGTCCAAGGAAAAATGGCTGTATCTTTTAAATTGGTTAGCTATTTCAGTTTTTTTGGTTATCTATTACGGCAGCTGGAAATTTAATGATAATCCTGACCCCAATAGTTTTACTATCGGTAATTCCTATACCCGTTATTGGCTGCCGATTTATTTGGGGGCTTTGCCTTGGGCAGCTGATGGTTTGCGTCGTTTAATCCGCTTTTTATTCCGCCGTCAAATTGCTAGGACCGTAATTGTGTTATCTGTGTTGGTGATCTGTTTTTATTCAATTAAATTTACAGCGGTTGGTTCAGAAGAGGGTTTAATTTATAGCGGCTATCGGCAGATTGCTGATTACCGCCTATGGTCGGAAATAATATCCAAGACTGAAAGCAATAGTATTATTATAACTCGTTATCATGACAAGCTCTTTTTTCCAGAGCGCCAAGTCGTCGTCGGTTTATTTGATAACGAAGTGATTAATCAGTACTATGCTCAATTAATGGCGACTCGGCCGGTTTATTATTTTAATTTTCGTTTTCCGCCGGAAGCGCTGGAGTATTTAAATAGTCGCCAATTGTTTAAGTATGGTTATATTCTCCAAGAGCTGGGACAATATGATGAATTTGCTCTTTATCAGCTCGTCGGAATTAATCAGTCAGTTAATCAATTGGAAAAATAGTATTATGGTTCAACAACGATCCGGTCAGCGCATTGGTATTGATGCTCGGCTCTACGGTCCATCCGGCAAGGGGCTGGGGCGTTATATTCAAGAAATCACCGATCGGGTAGTTAGTCTTGATAAAGACAATCAATATATTATTTTTTTAAGCCCGCACAGTGTCGGTGATTGCCAGATAAATCAAGAAAACGTTGAAAAGGTTGTTATGACTGAGCGTTGGTATACTTTAGCCGAACAATTAGCTTGGCCGAAGTTGATTCGTCGCCATCGGCTGGACTTACTCCATGTGCCGCATTTTAATGCGCCGTTAATCTGTCCTTGCCGCTTAGTTATCACTATCCATGACTTAATCTTAACCAAATTTCCCAGTCGGCGGGCTAGCACATTGTCGCCAATAGTATATTGGTTGAAAAATTTAGCCTACCGCTTGGTTATTGGCCGGGCGGTTAAGCAGGCCAAGGTTATTCTGACGGTATCGGAATTTACTAAGCGTGACATTATTGAACAGCTGGCGGTTCCGGCATCAAAAATCGTCGTTACTTATAATGGTGTCGCTGATTTTTCTCAACGGCGAGCGGATAAAAAATTAGCTGACAAACAAGTGCTTTTAAGCTATAATATCAAGCAGCCGTATTTGCTTTATGTCGGTAATGCTTATCCGCACAAGAATTTAGAGTGGCTGATTCGGTTATTTAAAATTTGGTCGGTTAATCATCAGGATTTTAGCTTAGTCTTAGTCGGCGGTCATGATTATTTTTATCAACGTTTAGCTAAGCTAGTTGCTAGTCTGTGGAGTGGCCAGACCAAGGCGCCGGTTATTTTGCCGGGCTTTGTGCCAGATGAGCAATTAGCTGTTCTTTATCGTTCGGCGGCGTTATATATTTTTCCGTCACGCTATGAAGGATTTGGTTTGCCAGCACTTGAAGCAATGAGTTATGGTTGTCCAGTCGTTTCTAGCAACAGTTCTTGCTTACCGGAAATTTTTGGCCAAGCGGCAGTTTATTTTGCCGATAATCAAATGGATTCAGCTATAATGGCCATTGACCAGTTATTAAATAATCCTAGCCAGCGTCAGCAGATTGTCCAGCGAGGATTTGAACAGATTAAATTATATAGCTGGGCGACTTGCGCTGAGCAGACATTGGCGATTTATCGTCAATTATTAAAGGGTTAAAAATAAATAGCCATCATGAGTAAAAAATCTTTTTCCAATATTATTTATAAGCAACATGGGCCGAAGCCCTCAGATTTTTTATTGGATTTGCGTCAACAGATAGTTCATCCAGTCGCTTCGGCTAGCCAGCGTCAACGGTCGCGGCGGCCGCGATTAAAAATAAAGCTTAATTGGCATTGGCCAAAATGGCCGCGTTACCGTTTGACTTGGAAATTAAGATTTCCTAAATTGGCTTGGCCCAAAAAACGCCGCCGGACTTGGCGTTTTGGTCGGCCGCAGACATTACGGCCGATATTAAGTTTAGTTGTTGTTTTCTTATTGTTAATTTTGCCATTCAAACTGATTGTTTATCTTCAAGATTTGCGCGGAATGAGAACACGAATCGTCAATGCCTCCAACGATGGGTTGACCGATTTAAAGTCGGCTGGACAATTGTTAGCTAATCGTGATTTTTTATCAGCTAGTCAAAAGTTCAATCAAGCGTCAGACAGTTTTTGGCAAGCTCAGCAAGATTTGCGCGGCGTTCAATCATGGTTGTGGCAATTAGCTTTAGTGGTACCGACCAGTCAGGCGCGTTTAGCGGCCAGCGCCCCATTAATTACTCAGGCCGGTGATTTATCTGGACAATTAGGCAATGATTTAACCACAGTAGCCAAAAATATTACTGCCAATCTAGCTGCTGGTGATTCTATATTATTAGCCCGTCAGTTAAAAATTGATAGCCAGCAGGCCTTAGATCGCAGCCTGGTTTTGAATCAGGTTATTGATAAAATTAATCCAGCTTCACTGCCTCAAGGCTATCGTGATCAGTTAGTGGATTGGCAAGATAAACTCAGATTGCTCAGCGATTCGCTTCGCCAATTGAATTATTGGTCAGGAGTTAGTCTGGATTTATTAGGGGACAAGATGGATCGTCGTTATTTGCTAGTTTTTCAAAATAATGCCGAAGCTAGGGCTAGTGGCGGTTTTGTCGGCAGCTATGCTTTATTGGATATCAGCCGAGGTCGGATTAAAAATCTAGAAATACCCAAGGGGGGTAGTTATGATACCAATGGCAATCTGCGGCGTTTTGTCAATCCGCCCAGTCCATTAAGACTCGTCGATGTTTATTGGAAATTTTGGGATGCTAATTGGTGGCCGGATTGGCCGACATCAGCTCGTCAGTTGGCTTGGTTTTTACAGGAAAGCAACGGGCCGACAGTTGACGGAGTTATTGCTATAACCCCAGATATTGCTGAAGATTTATTACGGCTTACTGGGCCGATTGATTTATCGGCCAGCCACGGGCTAATTATTACGGCCGACAATTTTCGTTTAACTGTTCAAGACAATGTTGAGAGTAAAGTCAGCGGACAGCAGCAGCCGAAAAAAATAATTGGTGATTTAGCGGCTGCTATTTTGGAAAAATTACCGACTGTCTTGGCTGATCAACACCAAGCGATTGAATTGATAAAACTATTATCTCAACGGATTAACACTCGGCATATTCTGTTTTATTTCAACAACCCGGAGATACAAGCCCAATGGCAGCAAACCGGCTGGTCGGGACAGCTTGAACAGCTGGAACCCGGGCAAGATTATTTGCAGGTCGTCAATACCAATATTGCCGGCGGCAAGACTGATCTGCGTATTAGACAGACGATTGAACAGCAGGTGGAAATTCAGACTGATGGCAGCATCATTAATGATGTAACCATTATCCGTGAACATACTGGCGAGAAGCATGAAGGTCTCTATGGCGTTCGTAATGTTAATTGGCTGCGCCTCTATGTACCATTAGGCAGTCAGTTATTGAGCGCCGATGGTTTTAGTCAGCCGGATAGTCAGTTTTTTCAGACCATTGATCCCACGGCTGAAGATTTGCCAGTTCTTAAAAACGGCGAAGGACTAGCCGTTATTGATTCAAACAGCGGCACTTGGAGTTATCAGGAATTGAATCGGACAGTCTTTGCTAACTGGTCAATGGTTGATCCCGGCCAAACAGCTAGACTGCATTTTCGTTATAAGTTGCCCTATAATTTATTAGACGACAATCAGTCCGGTTGGCTGGTTAAAATCAGATCATTTTTAGGATTAGGCCGTTTTGGTCGCTATCGGTTAATGATTGACAATCAGGCTGGACAGCCTCTGTCAACTTGGAAAGTTAATTGGCACTGGCCATTGTCTTGGAAGTTACTATGGTCATCGCCGCCAGCTATTGAACCCGATCAATGGCAATTGAATCAGCTGGTTGATCGGCAGACGGTTGGTTTATTGTTTCAAATTAATAATTAAGCGTCTATGACAAGAACACCAAAAAAACCGGCGATAGATTACTTTGAACAAATGATTAAAGTCGGTCAGCCAATCCGTAAGAAAGCTAGCCGTTCTATTGACCGAGCTGAAGCTAAAGAGCAGGAGGTTGATGATAGTCTATTAGAAATTTATCAAAATGATCAAGGACAGATAGTTGATGTCAGTCGTTTTACTGTTCGTCGTCGCCGTTGGTGGGTTAAAGTTTTGTTGTTTATGTTATATAGCCTAATTTTAGTATTGGCTGGTTGGCTGGGCTATAACTATTACACCGGTTATCGAGCCAAGGCTGATCTGCTGACTATCAACATTGAGACCGACAAGAACTTAACCGCTGGCCAAGAGTTTACCTATACTATCAATTATCGTAATAATGGATCGGTGGCCCTAACCGAATTGGAAATTCAAGCGCAATGGCCAAGCAGCTTTATTTTTGTTCAATCCGAACCGCAACCGAGCCGAGCCGATAATGTTTGGCAGATTGGTAATTTGTCAGCTAAAACTGAGGGGAAGATAGTTATTCGCGGCCGGTTAATTAATAAAATCGGCGAGACCAATCAATTAGATGTCAAGGCCAGTTTTCGGCCGGTCAATCTTAGTAGTACTTTTACTATAAATAAAGAACATAATATTATTCTTAGTAATGCCGGAGTAGCTGTCGGTTTATCAGCGCCAGACACATTGGCCATTGGTCGTGACAATGAGATCACCATCGCTTATCAGGCTAATTCCGGTGATCAAACTGATAATTTGCAATTGCTAATCAACAATGTTGATTGGGCTGATATTAAGTTAATTGATAATAATGGTCAGACTATTGAGTCGCTGACCAATCAATCTTGGTCCTTAGCGGCGCCTAGTGCCGAGCCGAATAATCTAAAATTAATTATTACCCCCAAGAGCGAAGCTAGCGGTTTGCAGATTTTATCATTAAGACTGGAGACGGCCGTTAATGATCGTCATTATTTAATTGATAGCCGTGATCTTGATTTTCAATTAATTAATAGCAAATTGAATTTATTATTAAAGATTAATGATAGCAACGCTGATAGTGGAGTAACCGCTGGACAGGTGCTCAACTATCAGTTAAGTTATGCCAATCAAGGCGATAGCACGCTTAAAGATGTCCGCTTAGTCGCTTCTTTACAAGGCAATTGGTTAGATTGGTCGTCATTGAAAGACAAGGAACAAGGACAAGTTAGCGGGCAAACGATTATTTGGAGTAAAAAAGAATTACCGGAACTCGCGCTATTAAAGCCAGGCACCAGCGGAACTATTAATTTTTCTATTAAACTTAAAGATTGGGATAATGGTAATAAAGCCGATAGCGGCCAGATTACTAGTTATACTTATTATCAGGTCGGTGAAGACAATTTATTATCAAAGCCGAGCGATAATCAAAAAAGTAATACCATTATCAATCAGTTAAATAGTGATTTTAGTTTTCAAGAAACAGTGGTGTATTTCAATGAAGACAATATTGCTGTCGGGTCAGGGCCCTTGCCGTTAGTGGTCGGTGAAACAACTAATTTAAAAGTTTATTGGCAGCTCAAGAATAGTCTTCATGATTTACGTGATATTACTATGGTTGCCGATTTGCCGGATTATGTAACCTGGGCCGGTAAAGACAATGTTCCCGCCGGTCAGATACGCTATGATCAAGATCAGCATCAAGTTGTTTGGCGGCTAGATCGTTTGCCGGCTAATGATGAAGCAATGATTGGACAATTTAATATCGGTATCACGCCGCGGGCTAATCAACAGAATAAAATTATCATTTTGTTACCCGGCTCAACAGCGACGGCGATTGACAACGCCACTCAGGGTAATTTGGAAGTCACCAGTCCGGCTAAGACCAGTCGCCTAGAAGATGATCAGATTGTCCAGACTGATGGATTAGTTAAATAAGTCTTAAATAATTTGTTAAAGTATTTTATGAACCAATTTATTGACAATCAGTCAGCTGATTTTCAAAAAGCAATTGATTTTTTTATTAAAGATATCGCCAGCCTGCGCACCGGACGAGCCCATCCCGGCCTGTTGGACAATATTTCCATTGAGGCTTATGGCAGCTTTTCACCAATTAATGCCATGGCCAATATCAGCGTTCAAGACGCGCGATGTTTAGTGGTGACTCCATGGGACCGATCTGTCTTGAAAAATATTGAGAAGAGTTTAACCGCGGCCGATTTAGGTATGGGAATAATTAACGAGGGGGATAAGCTGCGCTTAACTATGCCAGCGCTCAATGAAGAAAATCGTCGCGAATTAGTCAGGCGTCTAAATGAGAAATTGGAAGAATCGCGGATTGTCTTGCGCCAGGTGCGTGAAGAGGTTAAAAATAAGATTGAGGCGGCTTTTAGCGCTAAGGAAATCAACGAAGATAATAAGTTTCGTTTCATTAAAGAATTAGATGATTTTTTGGGTAAAAAAAATGAAGAATTAAAAGCTCTACGCGACAAGAAGGAGGTAGAAATTATGACTATCTAATATGACAGTGGTTATTTTTTTAGCCGTACTAAGTGTTTTAGTGGTTGTTCATGAATTGGGCCATTTTTTAGCGGCACGTTGGAATGGTGTCGGAGTTGAGGAATTTGGGTTGGGTTTTCCGCCGCGATTAATCGGTTGGTTTAAAAATGGCCGCGGCCATTGGCGAACTATAGGTTGGCGGCCGCCACGCCATCGCCACACCATTTTTTCTCTCAACTGGATACCCCTGGGGGGTTTCGTTAGGTTGCGTGGAGAAGATGGCGTTGATCGACCTGGTGATAAAACCAATTTTGCTAATAAAACTATTGCCCAGCGCCTCTTAATTATTGTGGCCGGAGTGGTGATGAATATAATTATGGCCACCTTAATTTTTATTGGTGGCTTAAGCGTTGGTTGGCCGCAAGCCACAGACAACCTTGGCCCCAAAGCTAAAGTTGTTAATCGACAAGTGGTGATAGTTGACGTTTTAGCTGATTCCCCAGCCAGTCAAATTGGCCTAGAAACAGGGGATTTAATTATTAATATTAACGGTCAACCAGTTGGCAGTATTGCTGAATTGCGCCAAGTTAATCAGGAATCAGCCGGTCAGCCGGTGGCTTATCAGATTAATCGCCAAGACAAGATGCTTGAATTAGAAATCTCGCCACGAATAATGGAAAGTTCGGCTGGCCAGTATAGTCTTGGTGTCGCTCTGGCCGAAAGTGGTTTAGTAACCTATGCTTGGCCTAGAGCTATTTGGGAGGGGATGCGCTTAACGGCGACCAGTTTGCGAGATATTGCTAGTGGTTTTTGGCAATTATTGGCTGGACTTTTTCACGGCCAAAATATGTCTGACCAAGTTGCTGGTCCAATTGGCATTGCTGTGTTAACTGGTCAGATTAGTAGCCTTGGTTGGATTTATTTATTACAATTCGTAGCCTTATTATCATTAAATTTAGCCTTCATTAATATTCTGCCACTACCAGCCTTAGATGGTGGTCGGCTATTATTTATTATTATTGAGAAGATTAGTGGTCGACCGGTTAAAGCCAAGATTGAAGCCATTATTCATAGTATTGGCTTTATCCTGCTGTTGGCCTTGATCGTAGTGGTTACTTTTCAGGATATTGGTCGGTTGTTAAAATAAACTGATAGTTTGTAACAAAAAAAACACCCGAATCGGGTGTTTTTTTGTTTAATAATTTTTTAATTAGCCAGCCACAGAGATAAATTGAGAGTCGAAGCAAAGCAGACCCAAAGCAAATAAGGGAACATTAGCCAGCCTGCCGCTTTATTTAGGCGGCTGAAAGCCAAGAGACAGTAAGTAATCAAGATAATTAAAAAAAGTATTTCAATAAAAGCTAGACCAATATTTTTTAGTCCAAAAAATATACTTGACCAGGCAACGTTGGCAGCCAATTGACCAAAAAACAAGATAACGGCCTTTTTCCTGGTTTTCTTTTTATTACGGCCTGACCAGACGAGATATAAGGCAATGGCCATCATGATGAAAAGAACACTCCAGACGGGGCCAAATACCCAACTTGGCGGCGTTAAGGCTGTTTTGTTAATAGTTGGATACCAGGTGGTTACTGTTGAGGCGGTTACAATTCCGCCAAGGATACTGGCGGCTAAAACGGATAGTCCGCTGGTTAGCAGTTTGGGCCAATCAATTTTATTCATAGCAAATTACTAGATAGATTATTAATAATATTATACAAGATTATCTTAGAAAATCATCAAGATAAAGGTTAAAAAACTATGGTAGCTTATCAAACCATGTTTTAGCCAGCGAAAATGGATCTACTATGTCTTTATTTTCTTCAAATAATTCTGCTAATCGATGGGCGTCGGGATAGGCATAGAGGGTTAATCCATTATTATCAGAATAGGTTTTTTGGGCTATTTTTTTAAGGGCTTCATAGTGCTCAGGAGTAAAAGGCTCCCCATATTTCATGATGCCCTTATTAATCATTATAGTGCGAGTGCCTGCCAATCTAGCATAATTTTCAATATAGGAATATTCATATATATTCCCCAAAAGTTTTTCTGACTTGGAGTCAGTGAAGATAAGTTTAAATACTTTTTCTTCTTCTTGTGAAATCCCCTCGCCTGCTCTCACAGCAGCATGAAGCAATTCATGCAAGAAGCAAGCGTACATTATAGATGGATTGTCTATTCTCGCATAAATGGCAAAAAAACTTTTTTCATTTCTCCTTTTCTTCAAGGGGCTATTATTAAAAGGGTCAGAAAAAGATATTTTGTGTTCTTTATCGATTTTAATTTCTAACCGAGGACTAATTACTACCTGGTGTTTGTATTGACCAGCCGTATCAGGGGCTATGTTTATATCATCTGATTGAATTTCAAAATATATATCACAAGACATTAGTGATATATTTTTTGCCCTGGTCAGAGCGTGTTGTTTGGCCTTTTTTTCGCTATAACCAAAATTTTGCATCTTTTGTAAATATTCGGGACTACCAATTTGTAATAAAAGATCTTGTTTTGCTCTATTGAATTCTTCAAACAAGCGAGCTGGCTGAATTTCTGGTAATTGTTCCTTATTGATTAAATTCATGGCGTGTTTATCCAGATAATCTTGACACAGAAGCTCGCTAGCTACTTCATTACACCTTTCTTTGATTTTTTTAGTATCTTCAAAACCTATTGACCCAACACCCTTTAATTTATAATATTCATCAGTATTCCCCTGAAGGATAATTTCACTAATGAATTTTTTAAGGTCTTTAATTTTTTCTTTGTCCTGATCATAATCATCATCGTACCCTGAGTCTATTTCGCGTAATAAATAATTAAGATATTCTATAATACTCTTTGCTGTATTAAAATTCATCATTGAAGTTGCAGTTTCTTCATCATAATTTTCATATAAAGAACTATTTCTTGTTGTTATAAGTTTTGTATCTACCAAATAATCCTTTATTATTAGCTCGTCTCTTAATATTTCGGTTGGGTTTTTTTCTTTAGAAACACTATTCCATTTTTCTACAACATCTTTCAGAGATTGATTTATCGGTGTAACCAGCACTATGCTGGATACTAATGATAATTGCAAAAATCGATTAACATCTTTTGAAAATTTACGCAATGCTGCAACCGTTTTATTTATATGATTACGGGTCTCTTTAAGTTCTCTTTCGGTAAGCAGTTCTAATTTATTGTCTAGAATATCTAATAGGGTTTCACAAGGAATATTTGGTAAATCTCCACCTATCTTTATCATTCCAAAAATTTGTTCTTTTGAAAACTCTACCTTTGTTTCTGTTTTTTCCTGTTCTTTATCAATAATAATTGTTTCAGAATATTGTTTTTCTTGGCGTTCTTTCATAAATATATTTTATTGATTTTTCACCTTAGTTACAATTTCTTCGTACTTTCGTTTATTAATATTTTCTTGAATTTCAAGAAGTTGCTTCTGAATATCTAAGATTTGTTTTTGAAAATCTTGAAAAGCTTCTTTTATTTGTTTATTTAAGTCTTCTTGCATAAATTTTGATTGTTTTTATTAAATCAGCCCATTATCTTTAGCAATATTATATATTATATCTAGTTTTTAGATATTGTGCCAGCTTAATTAATTATTTTTTGATTAGAACTATTTATATAAAATATGCACTAAAATAAGTTTTTTATAACAAAAATATAGCTTCAAAAAAAGCCCTATTTCTTAATGCTTCGTGCTAGCACGACGTGGCGGAGAGGGCGAGATTCGAACTCGCGGTCCGCTTTCACGGACGACAGTTTTCAAGACTGTTCCATTAAACCGCTCTGGCACCTCTCCAATTATTTTAAGACTAACAAAATTAATCCTAGCTGGCAATAGTTATTAGATAGAAAAGCCCTGTATTAAACAGGGCCATGATGGTTTATGGCGGCCAGCAATTCAAAGAGCTGTTGGCCGGTTATTTTTTTCGGAAAGCCTAGAGCAGCCTTAATGGCTTCCCAGGCCCTTTTTTTATCACTTTGGCTCCGGAAATTTTCCGGTGCCCGAAGCGATAAACTCACCGTGCTGGCCCGCTGCCACTGTGATTTGGCGCGGCAAGCTGGGCAGAGCGGCTGTGGGACGAAATGGTAACCATCTTGAGAGCTACCCACAGCCGGCAAAATTTTGGCCGGTTGACCGCATTCACGACAAAGAGCCATGGCAGCCAACTGGTCAAACTTGGCTATCAACCACTGAAAGTGGCGCTGATAGCCGTTAAGATGCAGCGGGTTGCTAGCGTTGCGTTCTAGCGTCCACTTCATCTTTAAGAAATCAGCAATATTATGGAGCAAGATTTGCTCCAATGTTTGTCCGGCATGCTGACCGGACTTAAGACGATAAGGACCCGCTGGGGTCCATTCCTCTTGCTGGGGCATTCTTCCTCCTTTTGGTTTTGGTTAGAACTATTTTTATATTGACATATTAATTATGTTATGTCAATAGTTGACGGCCGCCGGCGCTAGCGGTATAATTTAGACATCCATCTAAATATATCTTTATGTATCTAAGCGAAATTTTTGGTGCTTTAACCGATCCGACTCGACTTAAGATTATTAAATTATTAAGCCGTCAAGACTTGGCCGCCAGCGAATTGGGGGAGTACTTTGATATTACTGCTCCATCATTGTCTCACCATTTATCGGTTTTATTACAGGCTGGTTTAGTCCGTCAGAAACGACAAGGGCGTTGGTTGATTTATTCATTAAAAAAAGGTGTCTTGGACAAGGTGGCCGAGCAGGTGCGCTTAATCGGTCAGAAGCCTAAGAAATAATTTTTTAATTAATATAGTTTATGAACAAAAAATTATTGTGGCTGTTCGGTAGCCTATTGGTTGTTGTTTTAGCCTTAAATGTCTGGTTAGTAGTCTGGTCTAAAACATCACCGGTTATCAACGGCGATCAAGTTGAGGAGATTATCAATCAAGAGATTACCGGCGAAGTTGTGGCTAAGCCCGCTTTGGTTGGTGTGGATAATCCATTAGCTGGACATTCGTGGAAAATTGTCTCACTTGCCGATGGTCAAGAAATGATTGACGCGTTTGATGATGATTTAACTATTAGTTTTAGCGATCAACAAATTACTGGGCGGATTTGTAATCAATTCAGCTTACCCTATAAATTGGTGGCTGGCGATAATTTAGTGGCTAATGGGCCATTAACTAACACGGAAATGGCTTGCACTGCCGATATTATGAAGATTGAATCCGTTTTTTTCTTGGTGGTTCAAAAAGGTTTCGGCTATAATATCAGCGATAGCGGTGATTTGACCTTGACCGGTGGCGATGGTCAGGTGATTGGTTTGGTCAAAGGCGATTAAAGCAGTTTTTGATACTAAGTCAGCCGTTTTTAGGATTTTGTGTTTAACAGATAACAGAAGGTTATTAGCGTTGGATTATATGGTAGTTATGATTTGCAATAGTTTTCTATTTCTAAGGATAAATAATTAAAAAAACACAGCTGCTTTGCAGTGTGCTTTTTCCTAACTGGCGGAGAGAGAGGGATTCGAACCCTCGAGCCGCTTTCACGACTAACACCTTAGCAGGGTGCCCCTTTCAACCACTCAGGCATCTCTCCTTGGCTTGTTGCTATTTGCCGATAATGCTATAATGACAGTGTTGTCTAGGCTTATAATAAATGATAAAGATAGCCTTGTCAACCGTAATTAAGCCCATAAAATATGGATAATCAACGCACAATCATCGGTCGGGAACTTTTTCACTGGACTGTTCCCGAACGCGAACATTACCAACATGGCCGCCGTTGGCGGATAGTTGCCAGTCTAATCGCTTTGGCTTTAATCGTTATCGCGGTTTTGACTAGTAATTATTTATTCGCACTTATCGTTTTAATTGCTTGTTTTATTATCGTCTTTAACGAAGGCGAAGAGCCGGCTAAATTGCGCTTTACTATCGGCACCGAGGGGATTATGCTCGGCGACAAGTTTTATGATTATGATGAGTTTAAAAGTTTTTCGGTCTTATACAAACCAGCTCAAGACTTGAAGGCGCTTTATTTTGATTTTTCGTCAATTTGGCGCCGTGACTTGGTTATTCCGCTTTATGACAACAATCCCTTGCCAATTCGCGAAAACTTGTTAAAATATCTCAAAGAAGATTTAGAGCGGACTGATGAATCTTTGGATGAAGTTATTGGTAAGATTCTCAAGCTGTAAATTTTCGGCAAGCTCTCGTCGTTCAATGGATAGGACACAAGATTGCGGATCTTGCAATGTAGGTTCGATTCCTACCGAGAGTACGAGAAAACACCGCCTCCTTGGGCGGTGTTTTTTGTTAGGCTAGAGTAGCTGTTATTGACAAAATTAATAAAAGATGCTATACTTATATAATATAAAGTACAGAACAATTTGAGATAGAAAGTTCTTTTTAAATTAGTAAATATGTCGGGCCATAGTATAGCTCTGGAACCAGACAATTAATCCATAAATGGCAGATGGCTTGATTGTCTGGCTTCAAGAGTAGGCCTGACCTCTACACAGACGGTCTGGTAGAGAATTTTTGGCCAAGAGGCCAAAAGGAGAAAAAATGAATAGTTTTTATGATGTGTTGGGGTTTTCACCCCACACCACTGCCGAGGAACTGGACCACATTGCCCTGGAAAGGGCTGGTGTCCTTTGGACCGGCAGGGGCGGCTATGGTTGCCCCAAACCAACTCCGAAAATCCCACAGGCCCCCGAATGGGGGACAAAAGTTATTGCCCGCCAGGGCATGGGTAACTGCGGTCGTATAGTGCTGGTGGGGAAGACCAGTCGCACCAGAGAACTTTTAAGACGGGGCAAGGCCCAAAGTCTCGTCAACCAAGGAGTCCCCGCGGAAGTAGCCGCGGTGGCGATCTCCATGCCGTACGGTATGGAGAGCGAAGTAGCCCTTTTAGCGGCAGAGCTGGTCGAAGTGACCAGCTCCAAAGGTCCTTTCTGGGGCGACTCCCACAGGGCATTCGCCTTGTGGACAGGAAATAAAAACATGGGGGCAGCACTCAGCTTCCCCCGGAAGCGAGCGGCGGCAGAAATTGCCGCCAAAGTAAAGAACAATTGAGCTGAGAACAACTTCTCAGCTCAGCAATAACCTCAGGTTCACCACCTGAGGTTTTCTTTTTAACTAAATAAATCTACACTTATCACTAATGATTAATTATTCTTTAGCCATTTTCCACAGTACTTCAAAGTGATCCATATAGGATTTATAAAACTCTTCATTGCGAATATCAATCGCAAACGGATTACTGCCAGTCGCAATAAAGGAAACACGATTATCCCAGATATCGGTAAAAACTGGATTGATCATATTGTCGTAGGGGAGAAATCTGGTTTGGCGCAGTGATCCAGCGACTTTTTTTAGATAGCGACTGTTTTCTAGTCGATCTTGTTCACTCATAATATTTCGGGATGTAATATTCTTTTTAACTCTAATCGGATCCAGTTTTTTGCTAATAAAATCCAGGCCAGCCACTTGTTGGTAGGCCTGAGCACCACCCTGGATAATATTTATAACTCCGTTTTTAGAAATATTATTCATCATTTGTAAATAGAATTTACGGACACCTTCTTTGCCATTATAAATATCAATAGAATTATTAATTTTAGTTTTACTCATTTCTGATTTGATGACTTGGACCAATCTTTGAGCAATCAGTTCTTGTTTTTGGGCATTTTCAACAATAACTTCCGGATCAGTTGGTTTAAAATGATAAACCCTATTCTTCATAGTTTTAGATACTAGACCTCTTTTTTCTAAAGTGTCCAGGGCATTGTAAACAATTTGGCGATGAATTTTTAAATCGTTAATAATGCCGCCGACTGTCGTCTCACCGATACCGAGCAGGGACTCATAAACTTTAATTTCGTTGGGCAAGAAGCCTAATTCTTTTAAATCTTGAAGCATAAAATGGTTTTAATAAAGCGTCAATTAATGATTGACAACTTAATTGATTTAGCTTTTATTCATTAGCATTGTATAACACATCTTTATTGTTGTCAACAATAAGTTGATGACAATACTTGACATAAAGATAAAACTATGCTATTATAATATGTTCAGAAAATGGAAAGCAATTTAAAAACTTAATAAAAAAACAAGCAAGGAGAAACGAAAGATGAAAAAAATCTTTTTAGTCACATTAGTAATGGTTGCCTGGACTTCAGTGGTTCTGGCTCAGTCGGGAGACTTTTTGAAGCTCAGACAGAGCTTCAGCGGAGGTTATAGCCTGATCTATAACCACAACTCCAAGTTTTGTGTTTCACAGGTGACGTACAACTCTCAGCAGACTCTAGTGTTGGGCGCAGGGCCGTCTACTAGATTTCAGTTGGGAGAAATCGGCATCAGCGCATTTGCCTATGTTGATGCAACACTGAACTTGAAAGACACCAA
>MTKZ01002962.1_pt1 | contig 107666 bp, 84 predicted proteins | sample 1042781 | NCBI WGS metagenome assembly MTKZ01 (sample SAMN06212207, study PRJNA360539) | anaerobic digester metagenome | biome: Wastewater treatment plant; material: sludge; isolation source: anaerobic digester fed with sludge from wastewater treatment plant | place: Denmark: WWTP Viborg ... | reverse complement strand
GCCAGGTATTCCTGAAGGATGTTATGGTGCCAAAGGATATTTTTCCTTCGAGGTTTTTGATTGGCCTGCTTGCCAGGTATGATCCTGTTAGCCTTTCATCGTGAATCAGGGAATTCCGAAGGGGTAATACTGTTATTCTTGGCAGATTATCTGCAGTGGAAACCAATTGCAAGTCTGAATTATCCAGCTGAATATATCCTTTGAAATCTGGTATGGTGCTTTCCATGAAAACATTATCTATATTTATGTTTGTTCTCGCAGCTGCTACAGGCAGGATTTTTTCCGCCCGGACAATGTTTTCTTTCGCATGCAAGGTAATGGACTCACTATTGCTTTCTCCTAAGGTAGCCAGCGGACTCCCGCCAACGGATAAAATTCTGTCGTTTTCAGAAGCAAGGTTGGTCATGAGACTATCGAAACCAGAGAATCCGGTTTCATTTTTGGCAACTCTTCCTTCTATCGATCCATTATGATGGCCGGCATCCATATTCCGGGATGATCTTTTAATAACAGGTACCAGTCCCAGGAGAACAAACAGCAGACAGGCAATTGATCTTAGAATAATACCCGGACTTTGAAAGAGCGGGGCAGAATTATCAAGTTCAACAGATATTTTGTTCCATACATCTTCAATATCTGTTTCATCGCTAATTTCTGTCCAGATTTGAGTCAGTTCTTCTTCACTCAATGAGTCAGGCTGATCATTTTCATATTGTTCATTCAGGAATTTTTCAACTTCCTGAAGATAAATAACTGATATTGGATCTGTTTCTTTCATTGAGTTTCAACATGCCGAGCCAATCCACTGCTGTAACAGATGTTTTGCCCTGTTAATCTGCGATTTGGAGGTGCCTTCTGAAATATGGAGAAGGTGTGCAATCTCCCTGTGGGTATATCCTTCAATTGCATGAAGCTTGAATATCATTCTTGCTCCGTCCGGAAGTCTGTTAACCTGCGAAATAATATCCTTTCCATTAAGTGCAGCTGTAATTGATTCTTCGCTTATATCCGGCGGATCAATATTGTCGATCGGAATATATCCCGATACCTTTGTACTTCTTCTGAAATGGTCAATAGCGGTATTTGTCGTTATCTTTAACATCCAGGCCCTGATGGGTCGCTTTCCGTCGAAGCTGCCAATGTTCCTGAAAATTTTTATAAAGGAATCCTGGAGAATGTCTTTTGCCTCGTCCCTGTCGCTTTCATAAATTAGACATTTCCTGTACATTTCCCTGGCTTAACGCCGGTAAAGCATTTCCTGATTTCTCTTGTTGTTCTTTTTGCAACCCCTGATCAGATCTTCGTCAGTCGGTTCCCCGGGTTTCATTATGTTATTTATAAGCTGACATGTTTATTTTATATACATGCTTAATGAATTGTTAAGCATTTGGGAGAGAACCTCATATTGTTCCCGGTTAACGTATTTGTTAATTATAAGCTTATTTTCCAAACCATTATCTGATAATTCGGCATTTTCAAACAGATAATAAGGTAACGATTCAAAAGCACTGGAAAAATCAAAAAACAGAATGAATTTATATTCAGCATCATCATCCAGAATATAATCTGAATTGTCATTTAAGAGGCTGGAACAGAAGTATAAACTCGTTGACTCATCCATAATAAATTCAAAGGGAACAATATGTACAGAATCTGTTAGAAACGGCTCTTCTTTATTCCACCAGATTTGCCCGAATTCACCGGTAATGAATAATCCGGCTGCAATTGTATCAACATAGGAATTATCGTGTAACAACTCAGAGGATATTTCCTTTAAGACAAGATCACATCTGAATCTTTCGTAGCTCCCTTGCGGAATGTCAAAATTTGAGATTGTAACATTCATTTGAGGAATTTGAGGAACAAGTCTTATTGATGGGAAGTTTGTACCAGGAGCTGTCTCAAAAGATATATTTCCACCTAACTCCCTTTCTCCCTCAAATTCTATTTTGCTGATACCTAAACAAATCTCATTTATTTCCAGTACTTGAAAGTACGAAGCTCCAGGTGGATCAGCAATATCCCCCTGAAAGTAACCCCCACACATCAGATTTATCCTTACAGGAAGCGTGAGTTCATCCTTTTCGGCGCATCCGGTAATAATAATTATCATGCACGCCAGCCCCAGTCTTAGTTTACGATGTGCCATTGCTTTACTGTTTTACCTTTTATACGAAAATTCTTACAAGAAGGTTGGAACGGCACGGGTAAATGGAATACCTATTTTTTGGGGGGATATTTCTGGAAGGAAGCCTATTAATTATACTGGTGCTGTTTCCGGTATTATTTTAAGTTAATGATCCTGTCCTTAAGTCTGGAGTAGTTTTTAATCCTGTGAAATGTCAAATAGTTGGCATCATGATAGTTATTTGCCCCTCCGTACTGATCGTCGAAAGCGGTACGGCAGACGTAAATAATATCCTTCCCGTCGAACTGCCAGTCGACGTATTGGAAGCCATGTTTTTTAACGTCGGGATGTGATAAAAGCATTTTGTTTACCTTCCAGTTGATCAGATCAGAAGAGTTTTTCAGTACAAGGGTATTTCTTACCGAACCTGCAGGAAGATCACTGAACGGATCTGTGACAATATTTGAGATGGTCCAGTACATTTGTGTTTTTGCATCGTACCGTATTGTAAACTTCCTTGCTCCTCCGGCAAAATCAATAAAACCTGTTGAGGGATCAAACGAGGCAACTGATCCGTCATCACTTATATTCACTATCGCGGCCATATCCCTGCCAGGTTCGGACGTAGCAACCCGAAGGAAGTCGACCAGTTGTCCTTCGGGCGTCACTACTGCATTGCCCTCAAGCCATCCTCCGAAGCGTCCGTTAAGAAAAGCAGAATCGTAAGTGAGAAAATTCGTAGATTTCCAGCTCGAAGCATTCAGAAGGTCAGCTTCTTCCGGAGCGGAAATAACCATTGCGCTGTAACGTACACCCCATTTTGATGTTGTGGATTTCGCATTTTCAATTGCTCTCCATATCCTTCCCTTGTGCAGGATCACTGGCATCGGGGCCGTGTGATATTCACCCTCCAGGAGCAGACCGGATGATCCGTCGACTGGTTCCGTCCAGCTGAATCCTCCGTCAGAAGAACGGCGTATTATGAGTTTACCGTGATGCCGCCAGGTTCCCATTATATATAAAAGGTCATTATGAACAAAAAGGTTAGACCAGAACTGCCCGTTGATTTCAGATATCTTTTCCCAGCTTTTTCCCCTGTCCTCCGATTTATAGACAGCCGTTCTGGCCTGAACATGTTCATTGCTTTCGGGACCGAAAAAATCGTGTGAGGCAACATAGTCACCATCCGGCAAGATACAAACTGACGGTGAACCTATGTACCTTCCTTCCGAAGCTGGTTCATGGTTAATAACAATCCCGGGCACCCTGGCGGGCTGACCCTGAAGCCCAATTAACAGTCCGGAAACCAGGACAACGGCTGTTATGGAAAATACTCTGCTGAAATTACTCATAAACATATTATTATTCAGTTTATTATAATACTCGTCTGGTGGGCAATACGGATGCCCGAAGTGTAAAAATTACTGAAAATTAACGAATAACATTGTTATTTCATTAACAGAATGGGTATTTTTAGTATCTGAAAAATCGCCTGTACCGTGCATATGGAAGATCTAATAAACACGACTGTAAGAAGAGCATCAGCGGTATTCCTGACTTTTATGATTCTTATGTCAGCCTCTTCAGCCCAGGAGCCAGACAGTCTGAGGATTCCTATGCGTTTTTCCGGAGCTGTGACAGTGACAAACAAGGGTATATCAACTGTTCCGAATCTGACACTTGGTAAGCCAGCAGCCATTTTTGACCTGTCGGTTGGAAAAGGGAAGCTCAGCTTCGATCCGCAGCTTAGGTTTGCCCTTGAAGGAAAGCTGTGGTCCTTCCTTTTCTGGTGGAGGTACAAGCTTGTCAGAACTGAAAGATTTCAATTGAATCTCGGTGCACATCCCGCTTTGTCATTCAGAAGAATAAAGATCCCGGTAAACGGACTTGAAAAGGAAGACATGGTGGTACGCCGCTATCTCGCTGGCTAACTTGCACCCAGCTATTTCCTGACAAAGAACATAACTATTGGTCTTTACTGGCTGTATTCAAGAGGTATCGAAAAAGACCTTACAAGAAATACAAACCTGATCGCATTTAGGGGCAGTATGTCCAATATCAGGATTACAGAAAAAACAAACCTGAGGATCAGTCCCCAGGTTTATTATCTGATCATGGACTCCGAGGATGGTTTATATTTTAATTCCACGTTAAGTATTTCCAGAAGCGGTTTACCCATATCGGTTTCGGCGCTGATTAATCAACCGATTAAAACCAATATTGAGATCGGGAATGAGTTCCTCTGGAATCTCAGCCTCTCCTGGACTTTCGGTGGTGAATACGTTGAAAATAATTAAAGCGCCTTCCGGAAGAAACAGGGGGTAGCCTTTATCCCGGAGCCACCTATTTTTCTGATCTGGCCGGTCTTCTTACCGGGTTGACTGATTCAAGCCACTCTTTTTGTTCAGGTGTCAGTATCTCTGACAACCTTTCCCTGTGCTTTTCTCTCATCTCTCTCATGGCAGATGCAGTCTCCTCCCTCAACTTACTCATCTCTGAGCGGTTCTTCTCCATCAGTTCCCTTATCTTTTCCTTCTGATCTCCCGTAATACCCGGGATATTATCATGGATATAACCCTGTCTGCCCTGATACAACCTTCCCGGACGATCCATAAAGGCAGAATCGGTCCTTCTGCGATTCGGGTAAAAAGGCATTTGATAAAAGTCTCTTCCTGCAGGAGCCTGCCGGTAGTATCCCGGCCTTCTTTCCATATGACCATAATATGAAAAACCCCTGCGGTACTGGAAATTGCTCATATCCCTGTTGCCGTAGCTGCGGTATCTTTCATTCATCGGGAACCTCTGCATTCTCATACGGTCCGGAAAAGCGGTATCTGATCTTGACTTCATGAGTGAATCCCTCACGAATCCCCTTTGGCCCCTCTGGGCGTTCAGCTGGCAGTTTACCCCGACGAGTGTCATCAGGAAAACAGCAGCTATGATCTTCATTCTTTTCATCTTCATTTTTTTTAAATTGTTTCAGATAAGGATTATTGTTCACAGGCAACCGATACCGAAACTTCATATTTTAGACAATCAGCAGGTCATTTTTATTCTGTCCGGTTTTCGAAAATTTCCATTAATAAAGATCTCAGGCAACAGATGTATTTTATACCTTTAGTTACTTATTAACCAATAACCAGAATGATGAAAACCAGAAATCCTAAGAACCTTTCAAGACGCAAATTTTTGGGAACGGTAGGTACTGCAACGGCGGCATTCACGATTGTACCGAGGCATGTAATTGCCGGGAGCGGCCAGAAAGCTCCCAGCGACATGGTCAATGTTGCGGGGATCGGTATAGGGGCACAGGGATCGGGCAACCTAAGCAATATCTGTGATCCCGAAGTTCAGGTTAACAGACCTCCCCGCACCAGGACAGGCCAGCCTTACAGCAAGGCTGAACTCGCCAGGCAGGAGGCAGAGCGCGCTGCCAGAATGGCTCAGATGCAGGGCCAGCAGGGAGCGGCAGCAAGACCGCCTCAGGCAGCACGGCCTCAGAGAGAGCCCAGAAAACTGGCAAACATTTATGCCTTGTGTGATGTGGACTCTGAATACGCCGGCTATGTTTTCGCCAGGTATCCCAAAGCCAAGGTTTATTCCGACTGGCGCGAGATGCTTGAGAAAGAACCCTCGATCGACGCTGTTATGATTGCAACCACTGACCACAATCATGCTCCGATAGCAGCTGCGTTCATGAGGGAGAAGAAGCATGTTTATGTCGAAAAACCGATGGCAAAAACTGTTTATGAATGCCGTAAGCTTGCCGAGCTGGCAAAGGAATACGATGTGGTGACACAGATGGGCAACCAGGGGCATGCAAGTGAAGGAACAAGGAGAGTAGTGGAATGGGTGCGTGCAGGTGTTGTGGGAAATGTCCGTGAAGTACATATGTGGACTGACCGTCCGGTCGGATACTGGCCTCAGGGCGACATTCAGAGGCCTGCCGGCGTTAAGGTTCCAAAGAATCTGAACTGGGACGTATGGCTGGGACCGGCTCCTGAGAAGCCCTATAATCCGGAAATATGCCATTTCGTCTGGCGCGGTCTCTGGGATTATGGTACTGGTGCGATGGGCGACATGGGTGCGCACATTTATGATGCTCCGCTCTGGGCCCTTAACCTTGAGTATCCTACACGGATACAGGCCACTTCAACCCCATACAACAGTGAATATCTTCCACTTGCCCAGACAGTGACATATGATTTTCCCGAGAGCTTCACGCCAGGAATAGGCTACATGCCTCCCGTGAAGGTGAAATGGTGCGACGGTGGAATTCTTCCTCCACGTCCCGACAAGCTTGAGGACGGACGCCGCGTGGGAACTGTCTTTTATGGCGACAAGGGAATAATGATGGGAGGTAATGCTGCAATGCCCACACTGGTCCCGGCTGATCCCGACTTTAAGGGCCCTGAACCCTGGCTTGAAAGAACAGGAGATATATTTGAGGACTGGATTGGTTCTATTCAGAAAGGAAAGAAATCAAGCAACGACTTCTCCTGGGCCTCGAAGGTAACAGAGATAATGCTGCTGACAAATATTGCAATCCTGACCCAGAGATTCAACAAGACCCTTGAGTATGATGCGAAGAACATGAAGATCACAAATCTTCCGGAAGCAAACAACTACTTCCATTACGAGTACAGAAAGGGATGGACGTTATAGTTATTGCAGACTGACCGGCTGACTGCCGGAATAAGTTTAGACGGGTGAGGTACTCTTCCTGAAAGGTTCCATAGAGCTGCGGCGGGAAGAATCCTCACCCTTGCTGTTTTCAGGAAGGATTATTGAGAAAAGCCCCCCGATATGATATCAGACAACGGAAAACAAAATGAATGAAAGCATAAAGGGCTAAACAGATTCTCCGGGAATTCATTATCTGCTTCAATTTTTTCCCCCTGATGCTCTGATCAGTAAATCATAAATTTCCAATATCCGTTTAGTCATTGTTTCCAGGCTGAAGTCGGTCCGGACATAGTTCTGAAGTATCGCAGCCTCTTTCTGAAAACGCCCGGTATCAGCAAGGTATTCCCTCAACATTCCGGCCAGGAGGTCAGTATCGGGTCCCTTGAAATTTTTAGCGACAAAGTTGTTTTCCTGATAGAACCTGTAGTTCTCTTCGGAAACAAATCCTCCCATATGCTGCTGGTTTATTGAAATAACAGGGATCCCGAGCGCCAGGGAATATATTGCCGCCCTGCCCACTCCAAGGACCAGACCCGATCTCCGGATCATAGGCTCTACTTCCGGGACATAACCGTGAACCACACATATCTCCCTGTTATTGCTGATGTTCAGGGCATCAGCCTCTTTCCGGATATTTTCAAGCGACTTCCCGTCGCCGATGACATTGAATTTTATAGCGGGGAAATCCCTCAGAACCCGGGGCAGGACTTCTTTTACCAACATTATAATAACCTCGGCATGCCTTGAATCTATCCTGCTTATGTATGTCATTGAATTAAGGTCCCTTTCCGAATCATTTTCAAACCATTTTACCCCGTTCTGGATAAATGCCGATTTGTTTCCAAGCCTTTTGTAAATTCCATTACCGTCAAGATGCCTTTTACTGACGAAAATTACCCTGTCGGCCCATTTCCCGGAAATTCTTGTACGAAGATCATAATGAGGATTGCCATGAACAGTAACTACCACCGGGATCCTCATAAGCTTCCCGGCCACGCATCCCAGAAAGATTGCCAGTCTTTTATGTGCATGGATAATATCGATTCTGTTCCTTTTAATGAAGAAGCAGATATAAATAAGATGAAAAGGCAAAAAGATATCCTTCATTTTCAGAGACACAAACCGTACACTGCTGTTCAGCCTGTTTTTCTGCAACCCTGGTTTTGAGATCACAAAAACATCATTTCCAGCATCATCCATGGAGTTTGCAAGGTCTCTTACATGATTTTCAGCACCCCCGAAATTAAAACCCGGAACAAGCAACAGAATTTTCATACAGGAAATACAAACTGTGAATTGCCCTCTTTGGTATGTTTTGCAACATTATTTTATTAACAAGTATTTCACGAAAATGTTAAACCGTAATGACAGCAGGTATTAAAATTCCTGGAATTGATATCATCCTGGTTTCGAACCGGAACCTTTTTATTGAGTAATAATCCCTTCGGTTCCGTTAATAATTAAGAATTTCATCAGACTCACAGTATTTTTTTTGGTGGCATAAAATCGTATTTTTCGATAAGCATTTTATCGATAATGGTCAGGGGTTATCTTTTCTAAAAACTACAAAATCAATTATTTAAAGTGTTTGTTCGCATTGAACTCAAAATGCGGTCCGGCTTCACCCCTGTTTTTCACTTGTTCCTTCAACTGTTTCTTTATTTATTTTCGTCGCATGGCTTTTAATAGCCGGAGATACCGTATTATGACAATTTTAATGTGATAAAGAGGAAAAATTATGCATAACCAATTGTTATCCGGGCTCATCAGGAGCATCATGCAAAGAAGAGATACCATCTTCGCCGTGTTGTTTGCCTTATTTGCAGGCCTGCCGTCGGGTCTTACCGGCCAGGAAACTGAGACTTTTAAGCCCGGAGGAAAGCCGGAAGTCAGGATCTTTACCAGTCTGAGCTCTTCATTCTCAGATGGAGAGACCCGAAACAAGTTTGACCTAACACGGGCTTACTTCGGTTACAACTACAACTTCTCCCAGAAACTATCAGGGCGAGTTGTGTTCGATGTTGCAGATCCTTCGGCAGGCAAGCTGAAGTTCACCGGGATGCTGAAATTCGGATATCTGAGGTATCAGACCGGGAAATGGACCATTACAGGAGGTATGATACCTCTTCCACAATATGATATCGGAGATAAAAGGTGGGGCTTCCGCTATGTTTTCAAACCATTTCATGATGAATATGGTTTTGGAGGCGCCGCCGACCTGGGCTTAAGCGCGGTTTACAGGATTGCGCCATGGTTTTCGGCCGACGTAACCCTGATGAACGGTGAGGGTTACAAACTTGCCGAGGCCGATTCTACTTTCAAGGCAGCCGCGGGAATTACCATCAGCCCTGTAAAGGAACTTTCACTTCGTGGTTACTTTGACACCATGACCAAAAATGGCACAGACCAGCAAACAGTAGAGCTAATAGCCACCTTTGAAACCGGAAGGTTTATCCTGTCAACAGCATATAACTTCCGGAAAAATCATAACCTTACCGACGGGAATGATTATCATGGTTATACTTTTAACGGAACTGTATCCATCAGCGACAGGGTGAAAGTATTCGGGAGATATGACAATGTAACATCGGAGAAGGTCGGCAATTCCCCGGAACCATGGAATATTGCCCGGGACGGGCAACTTATCCTGGGAGGGTTTGATATAATCCTCGCTCCGGGGGTGAACCTGTCGCCCAACTATCAGGGCTGGAAGCCGGCCGATACGGGAATGCCTTTTGTTTCAAGGTTCATGATCTCACTCGATCTGAAGATATGAACCAGGCTAAGCCAGGGTTGATCTGCTGAAGCCGCAGGATCAGCTTTTTGCCGGTTAGCTTCAGGTTTTGCCGGATGGCATTCCCTGGTTACCTGATTTCGAATTCAATGACAAGGTTTTCGCTTCTTTTTATGCCGTAAAATACAAGTCTGTCGCTTGTTTGCCGGTCAACAGCAATACCCTGTCCATATACAGGTACCTGAATGGTTTCAATATACTTAAGGGTGTAACCTGTCCGGGGTATTTCAAGAACGTACAGCTCCGGCTTGTCGTGTCCGGTACAGTAAAGGCGGCCTTCCTTATCCCACACTGCTCCCGAGTTGCTCTGCGGCATGAACTCCCGGATGACATTCTCAGGAAAGGTCCACGATCCGGTCTGGCGCCACTTTTTGTCGAATTTCACCACCGAAGTCCACCTCGTATCCTTTCCCTCGCTCGATCCTGTTCCGGTATAATGTGCAAAGCCGACGTACCAGGACCCGGAATGCATATCTATCCATGTGGCGGATCCTGTGAAAATCCCGAAACTGTGGTTTCCTGTATGTTTAAGGGTCGCCGCATCAAATATTTCTATTGAACTTGCCATCGGTGACTCAGGATAGTTTGAGGAGGCGCAATACAGCTTCCCCCTTACGACAACACCGCTGTTAAGGTGTGTTACACCGCTTTCCCTTCCATCCCATGAGGCAATAAGATCCCCGTTAAGCCTGTCGTGTTTTGTGATGGTGCTGTTATTAATCACGTAAAAGTATTTTTTGTCGACAGCAACTGCCTGTTTTGCTTCTGCGACGCTGAAACGATTGATTTCCTTCGCTGCCCGTGCGACTGACTGCCCGGTCAGGGAAAAAGAATAACATATGGATAATACTATAGCCGCTGACAGAATATGGACCGTTCTCTTTACTGTAGTTGATGATGTGATCATATGATTTCAATTTTATCTCGTGATACTTTCAATTACGCCGGTTTATTAATTAACCTGAGTTGCTGGTTAGTTATTGGTTGTTGCTTGTTGCTTGTTGCTGGTTGCTCGTTGCTGGTTGCTTGTTGCTGGTTGCTCGTTGCTGGTTGGTTACTTAAGAAATGAATATTATAAATGTAAAATTTTATTATAATGATTATTGAAGTATTACATTTCTTCCTGATAATTGATAACTATTGAACCAGCACACATCACCCGGCAACTTGAATAGATCACCTTGCTGATCGGACTGGTATTCAGGTTCTGCCTTTTCAAGTAATGTTTAAAATTAGCGATTGTTGACATATGTTAATCAGTCCTATTGTTGAAACAATTTGCTTTCTGTGAATATCTATGATGTCTTGTGACTGGACATATCTTTATTTTTGGCACAAAATTCATTTCTATGCGCATCAGAAGGATAAGGCTGAGAAAGGAATACCGTCTGAAGGTATGGCTCTTCCTGTTCTTTTTCTTCTCAACCTGTTTGATTTTCATTCCGCAGCCGAACAGGGCTCTGATGGTCTCCTATTTCAGCACCAGATGCCGCGAAAACCAGCCTGTGTACAGTAAAAAGCTCAATGACCGGATTCCTGACTATGGGGAACAGGCCAGGCTTGCGGGAATTGAAAAGTGCGCCAATGCAAGGGATATTGCCAGACGGGTAACGACCCGCAAGCTAGTAAAGATTGGAAATACAAAATATTATGATGTGGGGGAAATGGAGCACAGCTATCCTTACCTGACACGCAGCAGCCGGAAACTCCTTAATGAGATAGGTAAGAGATACAGGGAAAAAATTGCCAGAGAAGGACTTAAAGGATCAAGGTTTGTTATTACTTCGATGACCCGCACTACGGGTTCAATAAAAAACCTTGGAAAAGAAAACATTAATGCATCTGAGAACAGTCCACATCTTTACGGAAATGCTTTTGATATTTCCTATGCCCGGTTCCGGATAAGGAAGCATAAGGTAACCGAATGCGATAAATGGTATATGAAGGAAGCCCTGGCTGAAGTTATATACGATCTTCGCAATGAAAAGAAATGCTGGGCAACTTATGAAAGGCAGCAGGGCTGCTTTCATGTAGTTGCAAGGTGAAACCCTCTTGTAGTAGCGAAAGGTCATTGCCTTTAATATATGCAGTTTTTTGATTTTAGGAGTTATAATTGCTAACTTGTCATCCTGTTGATTCAGTTCAGGGCACTCCGGCAGTATTCCCATAACAAAAATGACNNATTAGCGTTGGAAACCGTTGTGACACCTGGTAACAAGTGTTTGGATTTAAGAAAATCACTAATGAAAATATCTTTTATATCCGGAAGGATTTCACTTGCAGCCTTTGCCTTAACATTGATGTTCCTTTCAGTTTCGTGCGAGGAGGACCGTAGTCCTGATGAAGATGAAGATTCGTCGTTTGCAGTATTGCTCGTCATTGATGAAGACAGCATTGACAACGGAAATCCGCCGAATGATTTTTCGGAGGACGATGTGAATGATCAGAGTGCTTCAGTGGGACTCAGGATCAACCTGAGGTATTTCCAGGATAACATTGGTGAGAGGATCGACCTTTATACCGGACAGGTGGGAGATGAAGGATGGTTTGCCCTGAAAACCATTCCTGATTCGTGGAAGAGCGCCGGTCCGACGGAAAAGGGATCTCTTAACTATCTGACTCCGGGTCCGGGTCTTGGAGCACCTGTTCCGGATGACGACAGGGAGGTCCTTCTTGACGCTTTACCAGATGTAACACCTCTCCGTGCTGCAGGGCTTGCCATGCTAAAGGGGCAGACAGTTGTGGCAGTGGTTTACGATGGCGACATCAGCATCAATTATTCTCCACTGACGGGCAATCTGCAGGGTGCGAATCTCGGACTGGTTACCTTCAAGGTAATTGACGTGAAGAAGCGGACAGACGGTTCTTCGTCTTCCCTGCCGGCAGTGACCATACGCATTCTCGATGCTGATATCACATCTGGACTGCCTCTGGTGCTTTTTTCAAACGCACCCGTCCCCCGGTCATCGTCAGAGCCTATGGATATTACGCCGCCTTCATCCCCGGCCTCCCCGCAGTTCGTTCCGGCGCCATGAAAACCGGGTCCGGAGCTCAGGATGCCTCCACAAATTAAACCAGGAGATTTGTTGCCAGTGCCGGTTCAACAAGAACCAATGATTTTCTGAATTACGTAATTAACTCGTATTTAATTACGTAATTTATTACGTAAACTCTAACATAAGGATAATATCAGTCATTATCCCGCACTGCATAGATGCCTTCTTTGGTATCCGGCATGGTTTCTGACAGGTCTTCCCCATGAAAAGGTTTCTGACAGCCTTCTTTACCACTGTAATTCAGATGCACAGGAATAAAACACTATTTTCATATATTTGAGCGCAGAACAATTCCGCAAGTCAATTACTGCGGTAAAACTGCCGGTCGTATTGTCAAACCACAAACGGTAAAGAGGATGCTTATAAAGCAGATTATTCTCAGTCTTGTTTTTTTTACAGCGTTCATTCAGGAACAGGGGCCTGAGAAAGTTCTCAGGTCGGTTTTCGATGAGGCGCTGGCAGACACAACTGCATACAGTCACCTAAGGTTTCTCTGCAAGGAGGCAGGAGGGAGGCTGGCAGGAACTGCAGCGTCGCTGAAGGCGGTGGAATACACAAGGCAGGCTCTTGTCGAAGCAGGCGCCGACACCGTTTGGCTCCAGAAGGTTCCTGTACCCCGCTGGGTAAGGGGGACTGAGCTTTGCCATGTTACCTCAGCGGTCATGGGTGAATCGGAGCTGACGATTTCGGCTCTCGGACTTTCAGAAGGAACCGGCCCCGGGGGCCTTACTGCAAAGCTTATTGAAGTTCAGGGTATTAATGAGTTGAAAGACCTTGGGAGGGACAGGATTGAGGGCAGGATTGTTTTCTTTAACCGTCCGGCCTCAAATAAACTTGTAAATACCTTCGGAGGTTACGGAGGTGCAGTTGACCAGAGGATCTCGGGAGCTTCAGAGGCATCGTGTTATGGTGCGGCGGCTGTCATTGTAAGATCTGCCACGCAGGCAATTCATGATTACCCTCATACAGGTGTGACACGATATGCCGGTGATGTAAGGAAGATACCTGCAGTTGCTGTTTCAACCACCGACGCTGATATGCTGAGCCGCTGGCTTGATAAGGATCCTTTGCTTGATGTTAACCTTGTAACAACATGCAGGAACCTCGATGACACCGTTTCATTCAATGTTATCGGAGAAATTCGCGGCAGCAGTAAGCCTGAAGAAATAATTACCGTCGGGGGCCACCTCGATTCATGGGATATTACCGAGGGTGCACACGATGATGCAGGCGGGTGTGTCCAGGCGATTGAAATGATAAGGATCTTCAGTAAGCTTGGAATTAAACCTTCGAGGACGGTAAGAGCCGTGATGTTCATGAACGAGGAGATTTCCCTTACCGGCGGGAGAACCTATGCTGAGGAAGCAAAGGCAAAAGGTGAAAAGCATTATGCGGCCCTTGAGTCCGACAGGGGTGTAATGAGTCCGAGGGGATTCGGATTCGATGCGCAGGGTCCGAGACTTGAAAAGCTTCAGTCGCTTGAGAAGTATTTTTTACCCTACAACATAAGAGATTTCGATGCCGGGGGCGGTGGTTCCGATATTGCCCCGCTAAAGGAGCTGGGAGCGCTTCAGATCGGTTATATACCGGATTCACAGAGATACTTCTGGTACCACCACTCAGCCAACGACACTTTTGAAAAGGTCAATATACGTGAACTCCAGATGGGGAGCGCTGCAATTGCATCGCTTATTTACCTCATCGACCTTCTGGATTACTGAGCATGCCGGATATAACTGAGAGCCGGCCTTAATTCAGTAATCCCGGAGGTATGGATTTGCTGATAGCCCCGGCAGGTTTTAACTGAAGGAATAATCGTTATTTTAGTGTAAGGTTTTAAGCGACATATAAATGATACTCCAGTTGGGTTTACTTATTCTCGGACTAGCAGTACTTATTGCCGGAGCCAACTGGCTTGTCGGGGGAGCCTCCGACCTGGCGCGCAGGTATAATGTTTCGGATCTTGTGATCGGACTCACAATTGTTGCCTTCGGAACCTCGGCGCCAGAGCTTGTGGTGAACCTCTTCGCGACACTCACGGAGCATCAGGATATAGTATTCGGTAATATTCTGGGAAGCAATAGTTTCAATATTTTCATTGTCCTCGGAATTTCCGGACTTATTATCCCTCTGAGAGTGCAAAGCAGCACCGTCTGGAAGGAGATACCCATATCCATGGGCGCAGTAATTATTTTCTATTTCATGGTAAATGATTATTTTTTTACTGAAAATCACATTCTCAGCAGATTTGACGGTATTGTACTTGTTATCCTTTTCCTTCTTTTTCAGTATTATGTTTACCTTCAGATAAAATCAGATCAGGCGGTACTTTCCTCTTCCAGGAAGGATATCCGGGTTTTTAAGGTTGTTTTTCTCATTATTCTCGGACTTGCAGCCCTTGTTGCGGGAGGAAGGCTGGTGGTGGATAACGCTGTTCTCATTGCAAAGGCAGCGGGGATAAGTGAAAAAGTAATCGGACTGACCATTGTGGCGGCAGGGACCTCTCTTCCCGAACTGGCAACATCTGTTGTGGCGGCGTTAAGGAAGAACGCTGACATTGCGGTGGGGAACATTATCGGATCCAATATTTTCAACATATTCTTTATCGGAGGACTGGTATCCCTGATAAATCCAGTTAAGTACAACACAGCTTTCAACAACGACTTCTATCTTCTGGCTGCCGGTACCCTGATCCTGTTTATCACAATGTTCACTTTAAGGAGGAGGACACTCGACAAGTGGGAAGCTTTTCTTCTGCTTGTCATCTTCGCAGGTTATTCTTTTTATCTTTTGTCGGGTGAATTTTAGGATAAGCATAAGAATTCCCGGTTATCCTTATATCCCTGACATCCGGAATATTGCTTTTTTCTCCCGGCATCCGATTCGCGTATGCTGCGGGGTCTTCAGGATCAGTAGCATGAAAAATCCTCATCCGGTAAAACAGAATTATTATATTTATAGATCCAACAGCATAAACAAAAACAATCATCTGCTATGAAAAAAGTGATCCTGTCGCTCATTATGATTTTAAGTCCGCTTCTGATGCTGTCGCAGCAGACGGAGAAACTTTACCTTTCGGGGACGGGTATGGACGATACAAAAACATGGGAATTCCTTTGCACAAAGGGCCGCAGAAGCAATGTCAAGTCAACCATAGAGGTGCCCTCCTGCTGGGAGTTGCAGGGTTTCGGGACCTTCAATTACGGAGCAAAGCCCGAGCTTCTGGCAGATGAGAAAGGTTTTTACGGTTATGATTTTAATGTGCCTGGACACTGGAGGAACAAGGTTGTAAGGATCGTTTTTGAAGGCTCGATGACGGACACTGAGGTCTTTATAAACGGCAGGTCTGCCGGTCCTGTCCACAGGGGATCGTTTTATCGCTTCAGTTACGATATAGGCAGGTATCTAAGGTACGGGCAGCTTAACCGGCTTGAGGTTACGGTGTCGAAGATGTCGTCGGACATGAGTATCAACAGGGCCGAGAGGGAAGTTGACTTCTGGGTTTTCGGAGGAATTTTCAGACCGGTTTATCTTGAAGCGTATCCAGCGCAGTATATAGAACGCACTGCCATTGATGCTAAAGCCGACGGCAGATTTGAAGCCGACATTTATGTCGCCAATGCCGGGCAGGGGATGAGGGTTGAAGCTGTTATTTCGGACAGCGGGGGAGATCTGGTTACGGAAGCGGTTGCAGTACCTATACGTTCAGGAACAGGAAAAGTGACAGTTACGGCAGTTGTTAAGGATCCGGGATTATGGAGTCCCGAAACACCTGAACTCTATAGTGTAATTTTCAGGCTCAGGAAAGGAGAAAAGGTAATTCATGAGATCACGGATAAATTCGGATTTCGCACCGTGGAGGTTCGGCAGAACGACGGGATTTATGTAAACGGAATGAGAACTGTCTTCCGGGGAGTAAATCGTCACACCTCATGGCCGGAATCCGGAAGGACAACAAGCAAAAAGCTAAGCATCGCAGACGTCGGCCTGATGAAGGAGATGAACATGAATGCTGTGAGAATGTCACATTATCCACCCGACACGCATTTTCTAGATGCCTGCGATTCTCTGGGTCTTTATGTCATTGATGAGCTTACAGGCTGGCAGAAGAGTTACTCAACAGAGGCGGGGAGGCCTCTCGTAAAGGAGATGGTGACACGCGACGTGAATCATCCTTCTGTTATAGTATGGGCAAACGGCAACGAAGGGGGATTCAACTTTGACCTGGATGAGGACTTTTCATTCTATGATCCCCAGAAAAGGCCTGTTATTCATCCATGGGAGAATTTCAGGGGTATAGTAACAAGCCACTACAAGCCCTATGACTATGGAATGAACATCGGTTTTCACGGACGAGACATATTTTTCCCGACTGAAATGCTTCACGGACTTTATGACGGGGGAGCGGGGTCAGGGCTTGACGACCTCTGGAAACTTGTTTTGTCGAATCCTGTAGCCGCAGGAGGCTTTCTGTGGGTTTTTGCCGACGAAGGGATAATCAGGGATGACCAGGAAGGGGCCATTGATGTTGTCGGAGAAAGGGCGCCTGACGGTATCGTCGGTCCTTTCCGTGAGAAGGAGGGGAGCTTTTATACCGTGAAGGAAATATGGTCGCCGGTATATATAGACCTTCCTTACATAAATCCTGCATTTGACGGGAGGATTGAAGTCACGAACCAGTTCCAGTTCACTGATATCGGCAAATGCCGTATTGAATGGAGCCTTGCTGATTTCAGAAAACCTTCAGAGGATGGGAACAATGTCAGGCCGGCTCTTTCAGGAACTGTAAAACTTCCTGGGATCGGACCTGGCGAAAAGGGCTTCATTAGCATCGACCTGCCTGAAAAATGGCGTGAACATGATGCCCTGATTCTTACCGCTTATTATCCCGATGGAAGCGAGATGAACCGCTGGAGCTGGCCGGTGAAAACACCGGGGCAGCTGGCTGCGGAGCTGGTTGATACAACCTCGGTAGGAGAAATTGTTGTTTCGGAGAATGACAGTACAATTACAATTGAGGCTTCGGGAGTTGTTCTTGAAATAAGCAGGAAGACCGGATACCTTGAAAATGCAAGGAACAGAGCCGGGTCAATAGGTTTCGGTGAAGGTCCGGTTCTGGCACATGGTGATTATGAATGCCGGGGAGTAAGGCACTATGCTGAAGACGGGAATCATGTTGTGGAGGTTGATGGCGGAGGAAACACAAGGAACTTTGTATGGACAATTTACCCGAGCGGATGGTTAAGGCTTGATTATGGATACGCTCTCAGGGGAGAAATGGATTTTGCCGGCATTAACTTCAGCTATCCGGAGGAAAAGATAACTGGTGTCACCTGGCTGGGAAGAGGTCCCTACAGGGTCTGGAAGAACAGGCTGAAGGGTGTCCCCTTCGGGCTTCACAGCAAGGAATACAACAGGACAATGACGGGCAGGACCTGGGATTATCCTGAATTCAAAGGGTATCACTCCGATTTCTACTGGGCCACATTTGAGAACGCCGATCTGCCTTTTACGGTTGTTTCAGCGACACACGATCTGTATCTTCGTCTTTTTACGCCCGACCGGCCGGAAGAGGCTGTCAGCAACACTGTTTTTCCCCCCTTTCCCGCAGGAGATATCTCCTTTCTTCACGGGATAGCACCCATGGGAACAAAGTTTCACAAATCATCGGAACTTGGTCCCCAGGGTTTTCCGAATATGCTGTATTCGATGCGTGGTGACGTAACATCGATGACACTTTATTTCGATTTCAGGGCAAGGTAAGCGGGTTATTCCTTTAAGCGGGCATACAGAAGAAAAATGGAAGCATGATCGTGCCTTCTTCAGATTTTTTCCCAGGGCTGCCGGTTTAATGGATACTCCCGGCGATAATGCAAGCTAAAAAAGTTGTTACTTTGCATAAATCATCCGGCAATGTCGAGAATATTAAGGGTAGTTCTGATAATTTTTTTGTTTTTCGGTTCTGCAGTAAGCAGGCCTGTCATTTCCCAGATCTTAAAAGATACGGCTGCTATTCGCATTCTCAAGAATGGAGTTGATGCAGTTTATAATTTCCGTTTTGAGGAGGCCTGGGAGGCCTCGGGAAAATTAAGCAGCTTATATCCCGACCATCCTGTTAACCATCTTTTCAGCGGGATGATAACATACTGGGAAAATTATCCGTTGAAACCCGGATCGAAGGCTCAGATAACCTATGTGAGCCATATGGAAAGATGCATCGCGATCTGTGAGGAAAGAGAGGAAACCGACGATTATCCCGAATATCTGCTTTCCAATCTTGGAGCCAGGGGGATGCTGCTTCTTTTCTATGCCGATAACAATTTGAGCAACAATGTTTTCCCTCTGGTCAAGACAACCTACCGTTACATCCGTCAAAGCTTTGACTACACTTCTTTCTATGACGACTTTTACTTCTTCACAGGCCTCTATAATTACTACAGGGAAGCCTATCCTGAGGCCCGTCCGGTTTACAAGGTACTTGCATTCCTTTTTCCCAGGGGGGATAAGGCGAAAGGATTGACGGAGATGCAGACTGCAGCACAGAAGTCGTTGATGCTCAGGGCTGAAGCCTATACTTTCCTTTCGCACATTTACATTCATTTTGAGAATAACTACCAGGTGGCCTATGCCTACAGCAATTCGCTCAACAGGCTTTATCCGGGAAACCTTCTGTACAGAGCTTCGAAGATCAAGAATCTTCTTCTTATAAAATGGTATGACGAAGCAGAGCAGCTGATAGAATCGGGTTCGGGCAATACGGGTAACAGATTTTTCGAGGCGCAGGTAACGATATACAAGGGGATATTACAGGAAAAAAAATACCGTAATCTGAAGCTGGCAAAGCAATATTACAACCGGGGTTTTTCTGAGATAACCCCCTTTGGTTACTTCGGAAATGAAACAGCCGCACTTGCCTGCTTTGGCTTAAGCAGGATATACGATATCGAGGGAGACAAGGATAACAAAAAGACATACAGAAAGATGGCTCTTGACCTCACGAGCTACAAAAAGGTCAGCTTCGATGACTGAACCGGCATTTTAAGGCCGCTGCGGTATATTTCCCCATTCCGGCGGCCGATGCTGTCATGAAAGATAAAACAGGATGATCATTATTATTTCCCTCCGTTCTCGAGGAGATAGGGAGTAACCTGGTATACACAGTAGTTCAGCCAGTTAGAGAAAAGAAGACTGGCATGGCTTCTCCATTTTACCATAGGCTCCTGCATGGGATCGTCATTAAGGAAGTAGTTCCTGGGAATATTGATATCAAGTCCCTTAGCCAGATCTCGCTCATACTCGGCTTTCAGGGTAAGGGGATCATATTCGGAATGGCCCGTAACGAAAATCCTCCTCAGGTCCTTTGAGGCAACGAGATAGATCCCTGCATCATCCGAGTCGGCAAGTATATCCAGGTCAGGTATTTTGACGATATCGTCCTTTCTTACTTCAGTATATCTTGAATGCGGTGCAAGGAATTCATCGTCAAATCCTCTTGTGAGAAGGTTTGTCCTGCTGTATATCCTGTGCCTGAAGACGCCGAACATTTTTTCATTCATCATATACTTCGGTATCCCGTAATGATGATATAGTCCTGCCTGCGATGCCCAGCAGATGAACATTGTGGATGTGACATGGTTGTCGGCCCAGTCCATGATCCTTACCATTTCCTCCCAGTAGTCGACTTCTTCAAAGTCGAGATGTTCGATAGGCGCTCCTGTTATTATCAGTCCATCGTATCTGTGGGAGGATATGTCGTCGAAAGTCTTGTAAAAAGAGTCTAGGTGTTCTTTCGGAGTGTTTTTCGAAAGGTGCATTTTTGTGAAAATAAGGGTTATTTCCACCTGCAGCGGAGTATTGGAAAGGAGCCTGAGGATCTGTGTTTCGGTTGTGATCTTGACAGGCATCAGGTTGAAAATGAGAATCTGAAGCGGTCTTATGTCCTGATGAAGAGCTCTTGTCTCCTTCATGACGAAAATATTCTCCTCTTCGAGGATCTTTACAGCTGGCAGATTATCTGAAATATTCAGCGGCATAATACTTCCCTTTTTACTTCGGTTTTCAGTCTTTTTTTTGAAAAATGAGGTTGAAAGATACTACTTACCCTTGATTTTATACCCGGAAGGGGATTTTTTTAACATTTCCGTCATCTTTTTGCTGTTATTTGTCAAAACCCTTAAACAGGTATCCGGGTTGCGAATAAGGAGTGTATCGCAAAGATAATCAGTCTTATATGATGTCTGGTCGGTTGATTTAGCAGGACTTTGTATCTGCTGGTGGTAAATTTGCAGTTCTTTTTGACGAACGTTGTGAAAACTGTTATCAGTAACCAGACCTTTTAACCGACGGACGGTTTTGCTTTGACGGAGGATCCCAAAACCAGTCGCAATTACCCACTGGCTGTGCCTTAGCGTATTGACACGCAGCTTCCTGCATTTTATATTTACATCAATGAAATGATAAAAAACAAAATAGTCAGGTCATGAAAACATTTTACAGAATATCGTCGCAGGAAGTAGGGACTGTCCTCCTAAAGAGAAGAAAGATTGCCAAGGCTCTTCGCTGGTGGCTCAGAGAGAATGGTTTTGTTTACAAGTATATGTTCTTTGTTAATTGATCAGGAAAGGTTGGCTAAGGTTGTTAATCACTTCCGGATGTCAGGTCCGGTGTTAGTCAGCTGGGAAGGGTCTGTCAAAAGACCCTTCTCTTTTTTATGCCGGTTAATATCAATATTAATATTTTGAAGAGAAGGTAGAAGGAGTGAAGTGACTAAATTTTGTAGTGACTAAAATTTGGAGTGGCTGGAGTTTTGTGTGAATTGAAAATTGCTTTATGCTGATGGTATAAGAAACCCTGAGGATTTAAACACTGTAAACGTGATAAGGGTGATGGTATAGGTTTAAAGGAATCCGTAAAGGGAAAAGGCTGGGTTCTGACTGTTATCCTTCAGAACCAGGAACGGCATTTATAAACCGATAAAACTGAAGTGCGTGAGCACTCATTTTTTTTAATGGCCGGATTTTATAAATTTGTCATGTAATTACGTGTAATTAAAACCGGAAAAAATGAAAAAGATCATTCTTACTTTTACATTAGCCTTGTTCATTACTGCATTGGCCTCGGCCCAGGATTATGATACGGGGGTGGGTTTGCGGCTGGGTTTTTCCAACGGTCTCACCGTGAAGCATTTTTTGAGTCAGAGGTCGGCTGTTGAAGGCCTTCTGTCGACAAGATGGCACGGATTTGAGCTTACGGGCCTATATGAGGTCCACGACAATGCTTTTGATGTTGACAGGCTTAACTGGTACTTCGGGGGCGGCGGCCACATCGGATTCTGGAACGGGGATTACACCAGCAGCCGCTGGGGCGATGAAGGCACTAATTATACAGTCGTAGGGATTGATGGTATTCTGGGAATTGAATATAATTTCTTGGAAATTCCGATCAATATAAGCCTCGACTGGAAGCCGGCATTCAATCTTACTGGTTATTCAGGGTTCTGGGGCGACGGAGGAGCCTTGTCAATAAGGTATATTTTCTGATAACATAAATCTGCAGATGGGGTGTCCTGTAAGGGGCACCTTTTTTTTTCAGAATCCGTTCAGTTTCATTGTCACAGTGGGAATGAGCAGTATAAATCCCAGGATGACAAGCAAAAGCAGGATGGGACCTATCCATTTCAGCCATTTGGCATAGGGTATCCTGGCCATTCCAAGAACACCCATAAGGACTCCGGATGTTGGAGCTATCATGTCGGTGAAGCCTGCACCGAACTGAAATGCCATTATGGTAGCCTGCCTGGTAAGTCCAACAATATCAGAGAATTCAGCCATGATCGGAATTGTAAGGGCAGCCTTGGCTGATCCGGATGTAATTACAAGGTTAAGCAGCGACTGGAAAACGTACATAATACTTAATGCGGTCATCTGTCCTGTTCCCTCAAGGGCTCCGGAGAGAGAGAAGAGCACCGTGTCGATAATCTGTCCGTCACTAAGGATAGCGATTATTCCACCTGCAAAGCCTACAACCAGCGATGCAGAAACTATGTCCCTGACTCCCTCTACGAACAGTTTTGCCGTCTCTCCCGGTTTCCTTCCCGCCGCAAATCCTGTAACAAGTCCCATTGCCAGGAACAGTGCTGCGATTTCCATAATATACCATTCGTATCCGAGCACACCAATCACCAGGTAGATCATTGTAAAGGCGAGTACGTTGAGCACGTAGAAATGGAATGATTTTCTCAGGGAGATGTAGCTGAAAAGGAAGTACAGGCCTGCAGTTACGGGAAGCAGAGGGGCTTTGATTACCGACAGGCCCAGCGACAGGCTGGTAACAGGGTATTTTACTGCAAATATCAGAAGTATTATTCCTGTAAGTGCGGCTGTTATCCATGCCGTAAGAGGAGTCTCATATCTGATCTCAGCGATATGTGAGTTACCCTTCTTTCGCCAGTATTCATCGGCTTCGTACATCGGGCTTCTCCGGGGATCCTTCTTTATCCTTGCGGCGTAGATAAGGACACATACTATTCCGGCTATTGTTATTATTAACCAGCATAAAGTACGGTACTCAATTCCGGTGAAGAGAGGAACGCTGGCCAGTCCCTGTGCAATTCCGACAGTAAAGGGATTCAGTATTGCTCCTGCGAAGCCGATGTGAGCCGCNNGCGAAGGCTATCGTCTCCTCGCTCATGCCGAAGAGAGCTCCGAAAAGGCTGAAGATGATCATTATGAGGGTGATTATTATGTTATTCACCCCCAGAAGCCTTACGGGCCGGAACCGTTCCATGTTCTTTGTGAAGGCAAGAAAGGAAAATATACCGATATCAATCGCCTTTGTATCGTTCATTATCCAGAATGCGCCGCCTATCATCAGCACGAACACTATAATGTGCGACATATTAATAAAGCCCTTGTAGAAAGCCGAAAAGATCTGCCACGTCTGGGGCTGGCTGTCAATATACTGGAATGAGCCGTTCACTATCACGCTTCTTTCGACGCCGTTGACCTCTATTGTCTGACGGTCGTAACGGCCCCCTGGAATGATCCACGTCAGAACAGCCGAGATGATAATAATACTGAAAACGATGACAAGGTTATGGGGTACGGAAAACTTAAACTGCATCAATTGATCGGTTTTAGGAATTATATTTACTCATTATGCCGGCCTTAAATTAAATTAAAGTTATCAGGAATTTTTATCCTGTTAATGAAGATAATTTAATAATTTTATCACTACCACTTAACCTGACCTTATTTTTCGGCTCATTTGCAATCATATAACCTTTAAACCAGCAAGTATGAAAAGAAATCTCACACTTATTTTCCTTTTCCTGTTAATTCCATTTCTTCTTGAGGGGCAATCGAAATTCAATGGTCTTGACATGAATATGGGGAATCTTTACAGGCTTTCAGATGCGAAATCCCGTTCCATCAGTCCCGAGAATTTCACCGGTGAAAAAGGCCGTGCAGGGATGGCCTCGCCGGCAGACAAGGATAAACCTAATGTAGCCAACGCATCGAATGCAGCCCGCGACCTTGGGCAGGGATGGAAGGTAAATCCCTATATACGCATTCAGCCGGGCGAAACATTTACCCTGGCCGATATTGAGGGGCCGGGGGCCATCCAGCACATATGGATGACACCAGCCGGGAAATGGCGCTATTCAATTCTGAGGATCTACTGGGACAATGAGACTGAGCCTTCAGTGGAATGTCCTGTGGGCGACTTCTTTGGAATGGGGTGGGGGCAGTACTCGCCTCTTGTATCCTCGGCAGTATGCGTTAATCCCGGAAGTGCCTTTAACTGCTACTGGGTTATGCCTTTCAGGAAACACTGCCGGATCACAATGGAAAATGTTGGTGACGCTGACGTGATGACGCTTTATTACCAGATCGACTATACTCTTACCGAGGTGCCTTCTGATGCAGCATATTTTCACGCACAGTACAGGCGTCTCAATCCGAATGTGACATCCGACTATACCATTGTGGAAGGAATCAGGGGCAAGGGGCAATATGTAGGAGTATACCTTGCCTGGGGGGTAAACAACAACGGTTGGTGGGGTGAAGGCGAGATCAAATTCTTCATCGACGGAGACACAAAGTATCCGACCATTTGCGGTACTGGTACAGAGGATTACATATGCGGATCTTACGATTTCGACACAAGGAAAAAGAATCAGTACGGAGTTGAGGAAGTTAATTATACCGAATTCTGCACGCCCTACTCGGGGCTTCACCAGGTGATAAGGGGAGACGGACATTACAATGTAATGCAGAGGTTCGGGATGTACCGCTGGCACATAATGGATCCTGTAAGGTTTGAAAAGGATCTGAGGATAACAATTCAGGACCTTGGCTGGCGTCAGGGCGGCCGTTACCTTGCCCAGAAATCGGATATTGCTTCGGTTTGTTACTGGTACCAGACCGAACCTCATGTAAAATTCCCGGCGATACCCGGATGGAGAGAACTTGAAGTTTATTAAATCATAAAAGAAGATAAATCAGCAGTTATGGAAAAAGAAAAAAGCCCGAAGGGCACAATCAGGGAGGGCATTGATCGTCGCAGTTTTATTACTAAAACTTCTGTGGCAGCTCTCGGAGCAATAGGCACGGTTGGACTGGTTTCATCCTGTTCAGGGAAAACTAAAACCAAGGAGATTCAGTTACCTGCATTTCTGACTCAGGCTCCTGATGGCAAACCGCTCAAGGCAGGTCTGATCGGATGCGGCGGAAGAGGAACAGGAGCAGCCGTAAACTTCCTGGATGCGGGTCCCAACCTGCAGATAACCGCACTGGGGGATGTCTTTAAGGATAAACTCGACCAATGCAGGGAACAGCTTAAAAAGGAAAGAAACGTTGAGGTTCCAGACGAAAATTGCTTTCTGGGCTTCGACAGCTATCAGAAGGTTATAGATTCAGGGGTGGATCTGGTTCTGCTCTGCACTCCTCCTGCATTCAGACCATTGCATGTTGAGGCTGCCGTTAATGCCGGTAAGCATATTTTCATGGAAAAGCCCGTGGCTGTTGACCCTGTGGGAGCCCGGAAAGTATTGGTCTCGGTAAAGCGTGCCCAGGAAAAGGGTTTGTGCATGGTTAGCGGAACAATACGACGCGTTCAGAAAGACTTTGTTGAGACATGGCGCAGAGTAAGAAACGGCGAGATAGGAGAGATCGTCAGCGCTCACATTACCCGCAACGGAGGAGGTCTGTGGGTTGTTCAGCGCCAGCCCGGCTGGACTGATATGGAATACATGCTCCGCAACTGGGCAAATTTCTGCTGGCTTTCGGGCGATCATATCGTTGAACAGTTTATTCACGAAGTCGATGTCATGAACTGGTATCTCGGCAAAAATCCTGTTAAGGCAATGGGATGGGGAGGACGTCAGAGAAGGGTTACCGGCGACCAGTATGATTTCTTCAGCGTCGAATATATCTACGACAACGGAATGCACACTCATTGCGCTGCCCGTCAGATAACGGGTTGCAGCAATCTGACGGAACAGTTTATTGTTGGTACAGAAGGATTCGCCAATGCCAAGGGTATGATCTACAACCTGAAGGGAGAAGAGATTTGGAAATATCCTCACCCCGAAGAAGGATCAACAGACGAAACCTGGAAAGTTACTGATCCGTTTGTGCAGGAACATATCAATCTTGTTACCGGGATCAGAACCGGGAATACCGTGAACGACGGGGAGGCTCAGGTTAATTCCACCCTCATTACCATTATGGGAAGAATGTCGGCTTATACAGGCAAGGATGTTACATGGGATGAGGTTATGAATTCGGATCTGGCACTTGGACCTAAAGTATATGAATTTGGTCCTGTTCCGGATATTCCTGAAGTGCCCCCGGTAATTGGTGTAGCACCTAACCTGACCTGATTTTAATGTACTGAAAGGACCATACACTTATGAACAGAAGGCAATTTACGAGGAAGGCGGCGATCGCTTCATCGTTCTTATCAGCGGTTCCGCTTGGAGCTTTCCCAGTCTGGGCAGCTCCGGCAAGGACGCCATTGAAAAAAGGAATCATGTGGGGAAGTATCGGTGTCGGGAAGACGATTATGGAAAAGTTCCTTGCTGCAAAGGCTGCAGGCTTTGACGGGGTTGAGACTGACAGCCACCTCAACCGTGATGAGGTAATAAAGGCATCGCTGGAGACCGGTATGAAAGTTCACAGTGTCTGCGACGCGAAACACTGGGATCTTCTGCTCTCGAGCCCTGATCCTGCAATAAGGGAGCAGGGGGTTGCTGCACTTGTCGTTGCTCTGGAAGATGCAAAAGCCTACGGAGCTGACGCGGTTCTTCTTGTCCCCGGCAGGGTGAGCGATGCTGTAAGCTATGATGAATGCTGGGACAGGTCGTCGGAGGAGATAAGAAAAGCGATCCCTGTAGCTGAGAGACTGAATGTCAGGATAGCAATTGAGAATGTCTGGAACAATTTTCTTCTAAGCCCTCTTGAGGCTGCCCGGTACATCGACCAGTTCGGCAGTCAGGCTGTGGGCGCCTATTTTGATTGCGGCAACATTCTTGCTTACGGCTGGCCGGAGCAGTGGATAAGGATACTGGGTAAGAGGATCGCGAAGATCCACATAAAGGAATACAGCCGTAAGTTAGCTGATTCTCAGGGCAGATCGGCAGGTTTCAGGGCAAAGCTCGGAGAAGGGGATGTAAACTGGAAGGCTGTTTTCGATGCTCTTGAGGATATAGGCTATAATGGCTGGGCAAGTATAGAGATGTCGGGAGGCAATACTCCGGAAGGGCTTAAGGATCTCTGCGACAGGCTGAAACTGATAGCCGAAAGTTAATAAAGCAAATATCAAAAGCTAAATGGATGAAGAACGTTTATGCAAAGGTTCTTCAAACCATGTTTTATTGTATATGGATCTGGTTCCCGCCTGATGCGGGAACTGTTGCCTTCAGATCATTTCTTTCCGGTCTGGGACCGCTATTTAAGATCCCTTATCCCCATATTCCACAGAGTGAAACTGTAGATATCAGCATATTGCTCAATTGTTTTGCTTACGGGGGTTCCTGCGCCGTGACCGGCTAAGGTTTCTATTCTTATAAGAACGGGATTGGGTCCTGTCTGTTTCGCCTGGAGGTGTGCGGCAAATTTGAACGAATGGGCAGGAACAACCCTGTCGTCGTGATCGCCCGTCGTTACAAGCGTTGCCGGGTATGCATTCCCTTCCCTGACATTATGAACAGGTGAGTAGCCAAGAAGATACCTGAACATTTCCGGACTGTCGTCGGCGGTTCCGTAATCGTAAGCCCATCCTGCTCCGGCGGTGAACTTGTGATAGCGGAGCATGTCAAGAACGCCTACAGCGGGAAGGGCAACCCTGAAAAGCTCTGGTCTTTGTGTCATTACAGCCCCGACCAGAAGGCCTCCGTTTGATCCTCCCCTCACTGCCAGATAATCAGGCGAAGTGTATTTGTTTGCAATCAGATATTCAGCAGCGGCAATGAAATCATCAAAGACATTCTGCTTGTTCATTTTTGTTCCTGCAATATGCCATGTCTCACCGTATTCTCCCCCTCCTCTGATATTGGGTACTGCGTATATTCCTCCAAGATCGAGCCATACGGCAGCAGCAATACTGAATTCCGGAGTCTCACTTATTCCGAAACCTCCGTAACCGTAAAGCAGTGCCGGATTTTTCCCGTCGAGTTCTATCCCTTTTCTGTGGGTTATTATCATGGGTATGCGTGTACCGTCCTTTGAGTTATAGAAGACCTGTTCTGATACGTAATCACCGCTGTTGAAAGCGACTACCGGCTGCTTGTACACCTTAGTGTCACCGGTTGAAGGATCGAAGCTGAAAATTGACGCCGGTGTGGTGTAGTTTGCGAAGACATAGTATAAAAGGTTGTCGTCTTTCTTACCCGAGAATCCGTTTGCGGATCCCAATCCGGGGAGAGTCACCTCCCTGACTGTATTTCCGTTCCTGTCAATCTGTTTCACGTAAGATATAGCATCCTTCAGGTAATTTGCAAAGAAATATCCTGATCCCGTCGAAACAGAAAGGACGTTTTCGGTCTCGGGAATGAAGTCTTTCCAGTTGTCTGCTGATGGATTTCCTGCATCGACAGAAACCACTTTCCCGTTCGGAGCATTCATATCGGTGAATATAAATAGCTTTGTTCCGTCATTGTCGACAACATAATGATTGTTGTCGAAATTACCCACAACAACCTTCAGGACAGGATTTTTTACCGAGAGGTCCATTATGTAGAGTTCATTCCCGGTTGTGGAAACTGATGCGGAAATAACAAGATACCTGCCATCGTCGGTGACGTATCCGCTGACATATCTTCTTTTCAGGTCAGCCCCGAAGACGATGACATCCTCGCTCTGGGGTGTCCCTGCTCGATGGTAATAAAGCTTGTGGTGATCGGTCATCGCTGAAAGTTCGCTTCCGCTTGGTCTGTCATAGCTTGAATAGTAAAAACCTTCATTCCCCTTCCAGGAGATTCCGGAAAATTTGATGTCCCTGAGTGTATCTCCGATAATCTCGCGTGAAACGGCATCGATGGTTATTATCTTTCGCCAGTCTGAACCTCCCTCGGAAATTGAATAGGCCATTCTTGATCCGTCGCGGGAGAATCCTGTTTCACCAAGGGATGTTGTTCCGTCGGCGGAGAATTTATTCGGATCGAGAAATAACTCAGGTTCTCCTTCCCCTTTCTGCCTGTAGACTACATATTGGTTCTGAAGTCCGTCGTTTCGGGAAAAATAGATATACTCGCCTTCGCGATGCGGCAAGGAGAACTTTTCATAGTTCCACATATTTGTCAGGCGCTCCTGAATCTCAGCCCTGTAAGGTATGCCTTCAAGGTATCCGAAAGTAACCATGTTCTGTTCCTTAACCCATTCAGCTGTTTCTTCCGACATATCGTCCTCGAGCCAGCGGTAAGGATCCGGAACAGCAGTCCCGAACAGAGTATCGGCATAGTCAGTTTTCTTTGATTCAGGGTATTCAATCCTGCTGGTGTTTTTACATGAACCCATTGCGGTCAGAATGATTAGGATGGCAGTAATGCCTGTTTTTGAGAATTTTGCTGTCATAAGGTTCTATTGGTTGTTATTAAATTCCGGACTAATTACCCGAGTTGCTCACGAAGGCAATCTGCCTGCTGTCGGGCGACCAGGAAGGAACGTTAATTGTTCCCTGTCCTCCGTAGAGGTATGCAATCACTTTTGGTTCTCCGCCTTCCGCGGGCATAAGCCGGAGCGTAACCCTTTTGTAGGATGGATGGCTGTTTTTCTCTATTTCGGGAGGGAAAGCTATGTATGCTATCCATTTTCCGTCGGGGGAGATATGGGGGAACCAGTTTTTGTTTTCATCAAAAGTAAGCTGCTCCCTGTCAGTACCGTCGGCTTTCATCCTCCACAACTGCATGTTACCCGAATGACTCCCGTTGTAGTAAATGAACTTTCCGTCGGGAGAATATTCACAGCCGTCGACATGTTCGCCCTGGGGTATGTCGGTAAGAGCAACTTCCTTCCCTCCCTTTATCGAATTGCGGTAAATGTTATATATGGGTTTTCCGCCACGCTGGGCTACATATATCACTTCCTTGTTGTTAGGATGCCACCCGTGCCAGTAAGAAGGCGTTTCCGGTGTAACCAGCCGGGGTTCTCCCCCTTTCAGTTTCACCACGTACACAGCTGAGCCTCTCCCTGCGGCATCATCTTTGGAACTGCTTATAGCAAGCAGTTTTCCATTGAAGGATATTCCGTGGTCGTTATTGTTTCTTGTTACGGTACCGGTATTAAGCTGGCTTATCTCACCTCCCGTGACCGGTATCTTATACAGAAGCCCGTCCATATTGAAAAGGAGCTGTTTCCCGTCGGGCATCCAGTTTGGAGCTTCAAAACGGCCCTGTTTTTCCCATATGACCATTCTTTTTCCGTCAAACACATTCATTGTTTCGAGGCGGCAGCCTACCACACCGTCCCGGGATGCGTTATAGTCATCACCTACCGGCCTGTCAATCCTTACGTTCCATACGGTTGCCTCTTCGGTCACATCAGGATTATGGGAACAGATGAAAAGACCTGCAAGGACTTCATCAGGAAGTCCCTCCATCTCATACGATCCGATATCAACGAATGGTTTCCCGAAATGGGCGGCTCTCATGTAAAATATTTTTCCGGCCCTTTCAAGCTGTATAACATCATAGGATGAATCGGGAGCAAAAATCTGATCCTCGGGATCTTTCATTTCTGCTTCGGCAAAATCCCTCCATTGCATCACCGTCAGGCCGTCTCCGTGGAGGGTGGCTGATAAATGCGGGGAGTTTTCCCTGGTGTCAGCTCTCAGCATCCATCCCGTCTTTCTGTGAGGATCGGTCCCCCTGCCTTCAAAACGGAATTGCGCCGTAAGAATGAAATCGCCGCTAACTTTTTTGTAAAGGTAATGGAACTCATCGCGGTCAAACCAGATGTTGTAACCTGCACCCTTAAGAGAGTATGACTGATCGGCGCTGTTGAAGATTGCCGAACCGGGGTTTTTCGGATTGCCGATATCGGAGCTTTGATCAAAGATCCCCTGGGGATTCCCTTTAATTGACACCGAAAGTGCAATAAAAAGGCAGAATAATAGTCTCAGATATTTCATGATCATATGTTTTAGGCTGTTAAAGGTAGCCAAATTAAAAAAAGTATATAAAAGGTATGCATATTTATTACAAATATGATAACAGGGAGCTTCTCCGACAGATATAATTTTTAAATTTAATCCCGTGTTGTTTCGGAACTTTTTATTTTAAAGGCAGAAAACTGAACATCCCTTAAAGAAAAATCGATGAATGATATTTTGACAAAAATTGCCAGGTGTGTAGAAACCGGCAAGATCGACAGGGTCACACCATATCCGCCCGACATGAAAGGTCAGGATGGAGCGGATGAACTTACCAGGATGGCTCTTGACAACGGACTGGAGCCTTCACAGATACTCGAGGAAGCGCTGATCCCAGCCATGGCTGTTGTAGGTGAGAAATTCAGCAGGAAAGAGATCTATGTTCCCCAGATGCTTATGTCGGCGAAGGCCATGAACGGAGCTATGAAACACATCAAGCCTTACTTTCAGTCGGGTGAGACAAAAAGAAAAGGCAAGATGATTATTGGCACAGTGGCAGGCGATCTTCATGATATTGGGAAGAACCTGGTTGCAATGATGATAGAAGGCGGAGGCTGGGAAGTGATTGATCTTGGTGTGGATGTAAGCACCGACAAATTCCTTAAAACAATAGATGAGAATCCGGGAGCTTTTGTCGGCCTTTCAGCTCTCCTGACAACGACCATGGAGAACATGAAGAAAACAGTTGCCTCGATAAGGGAAAAGCACAAGGATGTGAAGATACTTGTCGGAGGCGCTCCCGTCACAAAAGAATATTGTGATAGGATTGGTGCGGACTTCTATTCTCCCGACCCCCAGGGTGCGGTAAATTATCTTAAACAGTTTGCTGAACAGTAACAGCATGAAGACAATCCTCAGAGGCAGGACCACGGAGGTGGTGATTGATACCGGCGGACCCGTGGTGATAATCGGCGAGTCGATAAATCCGACAAGGCGGAAAAAGCTTGTGTCGACACTGCAGGAAAAAAACTTTGATTACCTGCTTGAACTTGCTGACATCCAGATAAAGGCAGGAGCCGAAGTCCTGGATGTGAACGTCGGTTTCCCGGGAGTTGATGATGAGAAACTTCTGCCCGAAGCTGTTTCGGTACTCCAGGATAATTTTGATATTCCTCTTTGCCTCGACTCTCCGAACCCTTCAGCAATTGAAGCGGCACTTAAAGTTTCGGCAGGCAAGTGCCTGATAAACTCGGTAAACGGGAGGGAGAAATCCCTGAAGACTCTGATCCCCATTGCAATGGAATACAATGCTGCAATCATAGGTCTCTGCATGGACGAAACAGGCATCCTGGATGATCCTGAAAAGAGGTTAGCCGTTGCGGAAAAGATTATTGAACGTGCTGTCGGCAGCGGCATGGCCCGCGAAGATATTGTTGTTGATCCCCTTGCCATGGCTGTGTCAGCCGAACCTCAGGCCTGTGTTGTCACACTCGGAACCATCAGTCTTATTAGCAAAACGCTGGGCTGCAACATTACCATGGGAGCAAGCAATATATCATTCGGATTGCCGGGAAGGGAATCGCTTAATTCAGCATTCCTCTCTATGGCAATAGCTGCCGGGCTTACATGCCCTATAGCCAATCCTGAGAAAATAGCACCGGCTGTCAGGGCTTCAGATCTCATTATGGGCAGGGATGATTATGCAATAAGGTTTGTCGGGTATTTTCAGGGTACCCAGTAACCCGCCTCCGCTGCCACATTCTTTACATTCTCATGGTCGAAGAGGGGAAGGAAGGCGAAAGCCGCAAGGAAAACCGGAAAGGAAGAGTGGGAGAGTGGGAGAAAGGGAGAGTGGGAGAAAGGGAGAGTGGGAGAAAGAAAAGCCCGGGAAGCAAGACCAGCAAGCACCCAGCACCCAGCACCAAGTACCAAGCACCCAGCACCCAGGTTAATTACACAATACAATGTCCTCCATCAAACCTGCCAGAAGATGGCAGCCAGCATATTACCCCTTCAGGAAAGAGAGCTTCGGGAGACGAATGCTCGCCAGGATCGAGCTTATGATCAAGGGTCCTCTTTTCGGATGCCGCATGTGCGGAAATTGTCTTCTCCAGGAGACAGCTTTCATTTGTCCGATGGAATGCCCCAAAGGAATGCGTAACGGTCCTTGCGGCGGGACAACACCCGGCAGGATGTGCTATGTGGATCCGACAAGAAAATGTGTATGGTATGCAATCTACAGCAGGGCAGTCAGGAAAGGCCGGGAAGATACTCTGCTTGAAGTTCTTCCTCCTCTCGACTGGAATAAAGCCGGTACAGAGACATGGGGTGAAGTGGCAGGCCAGATAAAAAAGGTTGGAACACTGAAGTTTGCTGCATCTTTGTTTTCATCGGATAAAAGCTCAAAGAAAGAGGTCTGGGATTCGGTTTTTGTTCCGATACGTCAGCCAGCCTGGTGGAGTGGTGACCGTGATTATCATCCTCCTGCTTATACCCAACCGGTCAGCAATCTTGAAAACTCTCTAAGGAACGGAGAATTTGTAGTGGCAACTGAAGTAACACCTCCTCTCGGATCAGCTTCAGAAAAGCTAAGGCGTAATATCGAAATGGTGAAGCCTTTTGTTAAGGCTATCAACTTTACCGATTCATCTTCGGCCATTCCAAGGATGTCGTCAATCGCCTGCAGCAGCATTGCTGCAGGGATGGGAGCCGAACCAGTATACCAGATAGCCGCAAGAGATACGACAAGAACTCGCATTCAGGGGGATGTTGTCGGAGCCTGTCAGCTGGGTGTGAAGAACATCCTTTGTGTTACAGGTGATAGTCCGGCAGCAGGGCTTCCTCCGTACGGGAACATGAACATGAATGATCTCGACTCGGTTCAGATGCTTTGGATACTCCGGCGCATGAGGGATGAAAAGAAATATCTTGACGGCAGGGAGATAAAGAATCCCCCTGCTTTTTTTCTCGGAGCAGCTTCAAGCCCCTTTGCTTCCGATCCTGAACTGCAGGCAATCAGGGATCAGAAGAAAGTAAATGCAGGAGCGCAGTTCTTTCAGACCAATATCATTTTCGAACCTGTCAGGCTCAGTCTCTGGCTTGAACAACTCTATAAAAGGGATGTTCTTGGTAAGGTGTTCATTCTTATCGGTCTTGCGCCCCTGAAGAGTTACAGGGCAGCCCTGTACCTTCATGATAAGGTTCCCGGCGTTTATATACCGGAAACAATATTGAAAAGGATGGAAAAAGCAGGAGAAAGTGCCGGAGAAGAAGGAATAAGGATTTTACACGAGCTGATTGATGCGGTAAAAGGAATGAAGGGAGTAAACGGTATTCATCTCATGACTCTTGGATGGGAAGAAGTGGTGGAAAGAGTGGTCAGGGAGGCAGGATTGTACAGGAATGAATCCTCTGTAAAAGAAAAAGGGAAATAACAATCTGAATTATGGAAAGGCTTACTTTTCAGTTCTCTTTTCAGGATCTAAAGCTTGATGTTCCTCAGGTGGAGCGGACTATGGGCTATAAGAGCGGGGAGTCAGACGAAGTACTGGCTGAGCTTATAGGAGCTGCCCTGGATGAGGCAGAACAGGTCTGCCATATAAAAGCTGAACTGAGGATCTTCAGGGGAGTGAGTTTCAACGGAGAAGATAAAACGGTACGAATTGAGGATGAAGTTTTTGATCTGAAAAAGATTGTTTACTCGCAGATCAGAAAATCAGAGGCTGTGGCTGTCTTCCTTGCAACTGCCGGAGACAGGCTTGGCATAATGAGCAGACAGGCCATGAAGGAGGGCGATCTTCTGAAAGGATACGTTTATGATATTATCGGTAGCGAGGTTGCCGACGGTGCTGCAGGGATAATGCAGGACGAGCTTGAGAAAACCATTAAGGCGGGAGGGGAAAAGATCACAAACCGTTACAGTCCGGGTTACTGTGGTTGGAATGTCGCAGAGCAGCACAAACTTTTCAGGCTTATGCCCGCCAATTTCTGCGGGATAAGTCTGAATGATTCTGCGCTCATGAGTCCAGAAAAATCGGTAAGCGGTTTTATCGGAATAGGAAGGGAGGTAAGGTTTAACGATTATACATGCGGTTTGTGCGACATGGAAGATTGCATTTACAGGCGCATAAGGAAGGTAAAGAAGTAAAAGGATGTTCGTGCCGCTTTCCGGCAGAGGTGAAAAAACAAGTTCCTGAAAGCTGATTTCTTCAGTTTAACTCCCCTTGAAAGACCCCTTCTAACGGGAACTGAATTTCCCAAACTCGCCGGCAATCAGTTCAGCGGCATTTTCTCCTGAATGTACCACAACACGGTATCTCAGCAAAAGGGTTGTTCCCTTTTTAAGGGAAGTTTCTTTACCGTTTTCGGGCCATTCCATCGGGGTGGGTGACATGAATCCGTAATCGCGGGTGAACCAGGGCGAAGGATACCAGGGATTTGAAGGATGCTGGATAATGGCAATCCCTTCAACGCCGTTTCCCCTGCTTCCATGAAATCCAAGCCAGGCAGATCTCTTTCCCCATGTTTCCTTTTCCCCGCTTGCCCCTTCAGCGTTTATCATTGTGCCTCCGTTCGTAACTGCCAGATCGTGAGCCACCCTTACACTGAACAACGAATGGTTGGTCTTAAGGATATTGACATCCATGAGAGCATGGAGGGTTATTTCAACATCTATCAGAAACCGTTCCGGACATGGCGCAGTAATAACATAGCGGCGGCTGTCTTTTAGAGGTGATAATGCTCCTGGCCGCGACCAGACGCATTCATCAGTAATTACTGCTGTGTCGCCCCCTTCTTTTTCAACCCTTGCATTAACAGATATTATTCTTCCGCGGTCAAGCCCTTCCTGCCAGTAGTTTCCCCCATTAACAAGGTCACATCCGAAGAAAAGGGATGAATGATGCGGGTAAAGCGCATTTCGCATTGAAGTAACCGTGGTTCCTGTCAGGGGACCATTCACAGGAAAGAAGAAGGGATATTTCTCGTTGTCAGGGAAGTTGTAGATGGTGAAAAGTTTGTTGTCGATTGTCACCTCTATCCTGGATCCGGTTCTGGAAGCATTTATTTTTCCTGCTAAGGCAGCTTCCGGAAAAAGCGAAATTACTGCTGCGAAAAATGCGTAACGGGTAAGGTATTTCATGCCGGGAGTCACAGTCTGATATAATTTGTTCCGTACGGGGCTCTTTGTGGCCTGGATAGCATACTGTTGGCTTCAGGGTCGTTGACAAACATTTCTTTTTCAGGATCCCATTCAAGCTTTCTTCCCAGTTTCATCGCGATATGTATTATAAGGCAGACCGAACAGGCTCTGTGTCCAATTTCAACCGGTGAGATTGGCTCTTTTCCCGATTTGATGCACTCGAGCCAGTTACCGTGCTGATCAGCGCTTTCGTAAAGGTGTATCTCATTCTCGCCGATCACAGAGCTGAGAATTGAAGGATGGCTTGCATCCAGAGCCTTTGCTGACTCTCCATCTGGAACCGGGTCACTGGGTGAGGCCCTGTAGCTGCCCCTGGTAACGAATATCCAGCCTTCGGTCCCTTCGTATCTTATCCCGTTGGGATAACCTCCGCTTGCAAGCATTGTTACTCCGTTCTTATAAACTGCTTTTGCCATGAAATCTCCATGAACGTCCCACAAACCTGATTGTGGGAACTGCGCGACTGCTTCAACGAATGAAGGTCCTGTAAGTTCAGTATCCATTCCCCATGCAGCTGAGTCGAAATGGTGCTGACCCCATCCTGTAATCATTCCTGCTCCGAACTGTTCACATCTTAGCCATCCCGGCCTGTCGGTAAGGCTGTTCTGGGGATGAACCCTCATCTCGGTGTAATAGACTTTTGGCGTTGAACCGAGCCAGGCATCATAATTAAGGTTACGGGGTACGGGCTGTTCCGGCGCTTCAGGTCCTGAGGGGTCGCCGGGAAGACCCACCTTGACCGTATGAAGTTTCCCGATACGGCCGTTTCTTACGAGCTCAGCGGCTACCCTGAACTGAGCTGAGGATCTTTGCTGCGTCCCAACCTGGAGTATTACGCCTTTCTTCCTCACTACATCGCTAAGCAGACGGCCTTCTGATATTGTAAGTGACGTGGGCTTCTGAAGATAGATATGTTTTCCGGCCAGGGCAGCTTCCACAGCAGGCTGTGCATGCCAGTGATCGGGCGTCGAAATTATCACTGCATCAATACTTTCGTCGGCAAGAAGGTCATGATAATCGTCATAGGTCTTTACATTGATATAATTTGGGTTTCCTGTCTTCCCTGCATAGTAATCGCCGATGAACCGTTTTCCTTTTGCCAGCCGGTTTGAATCAAGATCTGCAACAGCCACCACCCTTGCTGAATCAAACCTCAGTGTATCGGGAAGATCATGGGTCATTGCAATTCTACCGAAACCTATCTGTCCGATGTTAATTAAGTTACCGGGTGAGTTTCTGCCGAAAACCGATGAGGGGACAATTACCGGAAGAACTATGCTTCCGGCAGCAGCAGTAAGCGTTTTTGAGATGAACCTTCTCCTTTTCATATTTTTTTTCTTGCTGTTACTGAGGTTAAAGCTAATATTTTTAATATTAACTGAGAATACCGGGAGCAGTTTTCCGGTTGTTTTCCTTTTACAGAACACAGGTTCTATTCAGTTTTTGTCACTACAGTGACAGGAGGATAGGCAAAGTGTTTCCAGGCTTCGGCTGCCTTCACAACGTTGGTATGTCCGTTAAACACAAGGAACCGGTACCTGAGGACGTATGTCTTTCCCGGGACGAGCAGCCAGTCTGTGTCCCTGGTAGGGCTGAAGTTGGCAAACATGTCTCCGCGCCCATATTGATCCTCTGGCCATATTCTCAGCGGTTCGGGGTGGTTATAGTTCGTGGGGTGAGACATCATTACGACACCTGCGTGATCATTGCCTGTTGCACCCTGTACAACACACCACAGGGCTTTGGTTCCGTCAGCATTTTTTCTTGTCCTTCCTTCCGATGTAAGAACCGTGCTGTTCTTATTGTCCCACTCACCCGTTGTTCTCCATCCCAGTCCTCCATACCTGTATTCCAGAAGGCGGACTTCATTTTCGCCGGCGCAGTTGAGCTGAATAAGGAAATCCACAATGAAATTGCTTTTGTCATTTGCCGGCCGGTAAACCCTTACCTTCTGCAGTTCGTTGAGAGCCACCTCTTCCCTTCCTCCGGGTCTGAAGACAACATGTTCATGAAGAACACTGTATTCGGAAAAGACAGGACCGTCAACGACAGAAACAAAATTTGCAAAACGTACTGTTCCCTGTCGTGAGTTGATGTTCCAGAAGTCAACAGTATCCCCCCTGAAAAGTACATGTGTCCACGGGTTCCAGATGCCGTAATGATGATAATGATCAGGTGGCTGGATACGTGTAAGGACCTGTCCGCCGGGAGACCACAGCGGGTGGATGAAGCCGCTTCGTTTATATGCCGTATCGATTCCTGCAGGAGGGTATATGGTTTTGAAGTTATACCGCAGGAGATTTTTCCCGCCCGAAGAAATGACAAGAGCTCCGTCGCTTAGAGAGGAACCCACTGTTTCTGTCTGGAAATTCTCTCCCGATACTAGTTCATAGGTGATTTTCTCTCCCTGCGCGAAACCGTATCCTGTAATAAATGTCAGGGTCCGGGGGTTGCCTTGTTCAATCTGGAATGGGATCTGCCTTTTTCCTTTTGTGCTGATTTCGTAAAGGACTAAAACGGAGTCGTGAAGGTATGTGATCTCATCGAGGTTTATACTAACGGGGATTTCGGATATTTCAGTGAGCTTTTCATGTCTCAGCTCAAAGGTTGACAGGCTCTGGCTGAAGCAGTCTCTACTGACGGAAGCGACTGCCAGGATAAGAATCGTTCTGAGGAGTTGGGCTGTTGACATTCTCATTGTTTTCAGGATTTTTCTGACTTTAAGTTTATTGTTAATACTGTTATGATGAAAGCAGGTTTTGCCGGTATGAATAATAAATGAAATAATAAAGGTAATGTACAAATTGCAGAAATCATATACACTATGAAAAACCGGGATAAGGACTTAATAATAGCCCGACCTGTTACGGATTGATGCTTTTTATTTTAAATTTGTTAGCCGCGCTTGCTGTTAAGCATGTAAGGATGGATGTTGAGGGATTTTCCCTGAAACAGTATTATATTCCTGGTGAATGAACGGCTGCAGCAGATTTGTGTCCAGGAAATATCTGAGAATTATGGAGTTTTTTCTTTTATGGTTTATTGAGTTCTGATTAAAAATATGGCTTATGTGTCTCCTTGGAATTGATCTCGGAAGCTCTTCAGTTAAGGTTACTGTTCTGGATGGTGAATCAGGTAATTGTGTGGCATCCGCATTTTATCCTTCAGAAGAAATGCCGATAATTGCCTTAAAACAGGGATGGGCAGAACAGGATCCTGGTGTATGGTGGTCAAACCTGAGGTCAGCTATAAATGATTGTGCTTCGCAGCCGGGAGCCGACATGAAGAAAATTGGGGCGATAGGGATCTCATACCAGATGCACGGGCTGGTTGTTACCGGCAAGGACGGGAATGTTCTGAGGCCGTCAATCATCTGGTGCGACAGCCGTGCAGTGAGTTATGGTGAGAATGCCTTCAAAAAAATGGGAAGTCAGTTCTGTCTTTCTCATCTTCTAAATTCTCCTGGCAATTTTACGGCTTCCAAACTTGCCTGGGTTAAGGAGAATGAGCCTGAGTTGTACAGGAAGGCATACAGGATAATGCTGCCTGGAGATTATATAGCCATGAGAATGACCGGAGAGATAAGTACTACATATACAGGGCTTTCGGAAGGCATATTCTGGGATTTCACAAGGAATGGCATATCGGATGAAGTACTTGATGCATTTGGATTTGACAGGGATATACTTCCGGTTCCCGGACCATCTTTCTCGGTGCAAGGCCTGTTATTGAAAAGTGCTGCAGAAGAACTGGGACTTCCGGAAGGCATTCCGGTTTCATACAGGGCTGGCGACCAGCCGAACAATGCCTTGTCGCTAAATGTTCTTGATCCTGGCGAGGTTGCAGCAACAGCCGGTACTTCAGGTGTTATATACGGAGTAACGGATCAAAGGAAATTTGATCCGCAGTCGAGGGTAAACACTTTTCTTCATGTAAACCACTCGCCTGAAAATATGAGACTTGGAGTTTTACTGTGCATCAACGGCACGGGTATTCTTAATTCATGGATCAGAAGAATAGCGGGAACAGGCCTTTCGTATGATGATATGAACAGAATGGCCTCGGATATCCCTGCGGGCTCTGAGGGTGTTTTGGTGCTCCCGTTCGGAAACGGAGCAGAAAGAATGCTTTTCAACCAAGACAGCGGTTGTCAGATAAAAGGATTGAATTTCAACAGTCATGGCCAGGCACATCTTTTCAGGGCAGTTCAGGAAGGAATCGCATTTTCATTCCGGTACGGACTCGATATAATGAAGGAAACAGGCATCGACCCGGTAGTTATCAGGGCAGGGGAGGCCAACATGTTCCTCAGCCGGGTTTTCAGGGAAACACTTGCTGGTATTACTGAAACGGAAATACATCTTTACCATACTGATGGTTCGGCAGGAGCCGCCCGGGGAGCAGGAATAGGATGCGGTTTTTACAAATCGGAGAAGGAAGCATTCTCATCCCTGAAACCTTCCGGCAGGGTAGTCCCAGATATAAGTGCAGCCTCAGTTTACAGGGAAGCTTACGAAGCATGGAAGGAATTCCTTGACAGTACGATCTGATTCCGGCATGTTTGCTGGTCAGAATGACATGGATTATGTAATTTGCAATAATTGAAAGGCACTAATATTAAAAACAAAAGATATGGTTACCAAAGGAAGTAAAGAAGCATATCCCGGTATCGGGAAGATTGAATACGAGGGCAGGAAATCAAGAAATCCCCTGGCATTCAAATGGTACAACCCTGATCAGAAGGTTTCGGGGAAGACAATGAAGGAACATCTCAGGTTTGCTGTTGCTTACTGGCACTCGTTCTGCGGCGACGGGACTGATCAGTTTGGAAGTGCAACACATTTTTATCCGTGGGAGGGATTACCTCTGGAAGATATGATTAGACGGAGGCTTGAAGCGGCTTTTGAGTTTATTACCAAGATAGGCGCTCCATATTATTGCTTTCATGATGTTGACGTCGTGGGAGGAGATGGTTCGGTTTTCGATATTGAGAAAAGGCTTGAAAAGTTTGTTCCCGTTATGAAGGCACTTCAGGATCAGACCGGAGTAAAGCTGCTCTGGGGCACGGCAAATCTTTTCTCAAATCCCCGCTATATGAACGGGGCTGCCACCAATCCTGACTTTGCCGTTGTTGCCAATGCTGCTGTACAGCTCAGGAATGCTATTGACGCGACTATTGCCCTCGGAGGGGAAAACTATGTTTTCTGGGGCGGTCGTGAAGGTTACATGAGTCTTCACAACACAGACATGAAAAGGGAACTTGATCATATGGCCATGATGCTTTCCCTTGCGCGCGACTACGGAAGGAAGAACGGGTTCAGTGGAACTTTCCTTATCGAGCCGAAACCCATGGAACCTACCAAGCATCAGTATGACTATGATACTGCGACGGTGATAGGATTCCTGAACAAATACGGACTTGAAAAGGATTTTAAACTTAACATAGAGGTGAACCATGCGATTCTCGCAGGGCATACTTTTGCGCATGATCTTCAGGTTGCAGCCGATGCAGGCATGCTTGGCAGTATTGACGCCAACAAGGGAGATTACCAGAACGGGTGGGATACCGACGAGTTCCCGACTAATATCTATGAAGTTACCGAAGCGATGATGGTAATACTTCAGGCAGGTGGATTCAGTACGGGGGGAATAAATTTCGATGCACACAAGAGGCGCAATTCAACCGATCCGGAGGATCTGTTCATAGCACACATAAGCGGAATGGACACCTTTGCCAGGGCACTTGTTATTGCTGACAGGATTCTGAAGGAGAGCGATTACGTTGAAAGGCGCAGGAAAAGGTATGAGTCGTTCGACAAGGGAAAGGGGAAGGACTATGAAAAGGGAAAGCTTACCCTTTCCGATCTCAGAGAAATCGCCGTGAAGAGCGGAGAACCTGAAGTAAGAAGCGGTAAACAGGAATTACTGGAACAGCTTATCAATACATTTATTGAATAATCCAGGTCTTTCTAAAGTGAAGAGGCCTTAATCGCGAACTCGGGAGGGTTTAGGATCGACTTCTTCACTTTGCATAGTCCGGCCACATGGATAAGAGATGCCTTGTATTTCTCAGGGAAGTCGGCAGGAAGACGGATATCGATAGTTACTGCGGCAGGAAGGCCGGTTTCCTTGTCATAACGGGTTGTCTGTATGAGTTTAATGTTTTCGGCAGGGATCTGACGGTTGTCGCAGAATGATTTAACGTAGATTCCGGCGCATGTTCCTATTGATGCCAGGTACAGATCGAAGGGAGCGGGAGCGGTTTCACCTCCACCGTTGTCGATGGGCTGATCTGTCCTTATTACTTGTCCGTGCGAATGTGCAGTGACTACCTTGCCACCGTCAAAAGTTATTTCCATCATTTCCATATAGATTTCGGTAATAAGTTTTTAAAATAAGGTATCCCTAAGCTTCCGGCGCAAAAATAACAATTAATATAAAGCCCCGTAAATGAACGGGGCTTTAAGTTGTAACGCCAGAAAAAAGTGATACAGTATACTTTATTTCTTGAGAACTGTGTTAAGTACTTTTTCCTTATCGAGTTTTTTAGTACAGAAGAACCAGTCATAGCATGTCATTTCCTCCTTGCTCTCCATGCGCTGTTTTGCAACACCGCATGATCCTGCGGTAGGTACTATAACATCATCGCCGGGACGCCAGTCGGCCGGAAGGGCTACCGAGAAGGCATCAGCTGTTTGCAGTCCGATAAGGACCCTGTACAGTTCATCGAAGTTACGGCCAAGGCTTAGCGGGTAATAGATTATTGTTCTTATTATCCCGTTGGGATCGATGAAGAATACCGCTCTTACGGCTTTTGTTGAGCTCTCACCGGGCTGAAGCATTCCGTATGTTTTGGCCACTTCCATGGTTATGTCCTCTATAAGGGGGAATGTAACCTCGACGTTCTTCATACCCTTGTATTCAATTTTCTCCTTGATTGTTCTCAGCCATGCTATATGGCTGTAGAGACCGTCAACTGACAGGCCGACAAGTTTGCAGTTTGCTTCGTTGAACTGCTTTTCCATGCTTGCAAAGGTCATGAATTCGGATGTGCAAACGGGAGTAAAGTCGGCAGGGTGGCTGAAAAGGATTACCCAGCTTCCTTTATAGTCAGAGGGGAAGTTTATTTCACCCTGGGTTGTTACTGCTTTGAATTCCGGTGCTTTTTCGCCTATGCGAGGCATGGTGTAGGTTTTGTTGTCTTCCATAAAATATGATTTTAGTTAATAATTGACTTTATATTCGGGATAAAAACATGATTATCTTCTCATTAGCATAAGGTCAAGATCTTCCTTAAGGGATTGCAGGTCCTCTTCATGTTCAACCTCATCGGAGAGGATTGTAAGAATAATGTCATATGTTACCGGATCGCCTTCTCTTGTAATGTCGAGGAGATTGTTGTAAACCTTTATTGCACACTGTTCACCCTTGATATTCTGGTCGAGTATCTCACCAACGTAGGGATCGGCTGGTGCATCATATCCGCAGTTTGTCAGTTTAGTCCAGTCCTCTGGAGTAAGAACGGGAGTCCCGCCAAGTTGCACGATTCTGGTAACCAATAGGTTGGCATGGGTAAGTTCTTCGGTGGCATGAAGGTCGAGCTCAGAGATTACAGCATCCTTCATCGGGCCTTTTACAACTTTAGCACCTATCCAGTACTGGTAATAGGCAAGCCATTCGTCGGCCAGTGCCTTGTTGAGAAGGTTGATAAGTTCATCAACATTCATTTTTACAATTTCTCTTCCTTTTTGTCCCATAGTAAACAAGTGTTAGTTAATGTAATCAGAGTTATTAAGTTATTATGTTTTTATTTTTCAGGCATATATGACTCATTAATTGTCTTGGGCCAGTCAGTTATTTAATGTTATTTGTGTGTTTTCCGATTATCTGCAGGCGGATGTCGTTTATGGTGAAGTTTGGTATTTGTTTATTCGAGAAATAGTCTTCAAGCAGTTTGTTAAGATCGCTGTCGTAATAATCTTCTATTTCGTCGGAGTCGGAGCAATAGAGGTGGTGGTGTTTTTCCATTATGGGATCATATCTTATTATTCCGTCTTCAGTTTTGACCCTGGAGATTATTTCTTTTTCAACGAATATGTCAAGGATTTTATAGATTGTACCTAGTGGCACGTGGGGGTAGTTTATTCTTACAAATTCTGCTATTGTTTCGGCTGAGGGGTGGGTATCCAGGTTAAGGATCACATCGAGAACTGCGACTCTTTGGGGAGTAATCCTTAGGTCCTTATCCGTCAGGATTTTTATTGCTGTTCTGTTTACCATTTTTTCGTTTTTAAGTTTTAGTTCAGGAATTCAGGTTTCTCAGCTTGTTTTCAGTTTAAATTAGACTTCTGCAAAGCTAAACAAAATTCATTAATTCTCAAAAGAAAAATAATCTATATAAGAGAATATATTAAAAAATAAAGAGAATCATATAATAAAATATATTATAAACGTGTTTATAATAAATAGTAAATAATACTAAAAGAGAAATACTCTTTAATAAGAATTAATCTAGATAAATTTATCCATAGAAAAAAAGCCATCTGAAAAAAACATAAAACCGGTACTCTAAATTAATTCAGAGACAAAACCGATACCTGATAAAAAATTCTTCCCTTCAGACCTCCTTGTCGGCCCGGAGAGAATCGAACTCTCGACCCCATGATTAAGAGTCACGTGCTCTGCCAGCTGAGCTACGGGCCGTATACATTGAACTATAAATTTACTAAAATCAAATCCCATCTGCAAATATCCTGCAGACCTGAAACCGGTCAAAAAAACTATCCGGCATAAAGCTTTATAAAGTAAAAGAAAAGAGACTGACTGCTTTTCAGTCAGTCTCAAACCAGAAAGAATATTTCTGATGATCAGAGTTCAGTTCAGTAATATGATGATACTCATTTGTGTGACTGTCGTAAACATAGTCTACAGCCCACTCCTGACCCTTCTCTGCTACCTCTTTTATAGATTCCGAAATAAACAGAAGTTCTTCATCCGTCATCGTAGGATGAAGAGAAAGCCTTATCCAGCCAGGTTTCATGGAAAGATCACCTGCTTCAATACGATCGGTAATCTCTTTTGACAAAGAGAAATCGACCCTGAGAAGAAAATGCCCGTAGGTTCCGGCACAGGAACAACCTCCCCTGACCTGTATGCCAAACCTGTCGTTAAGCAGCCTGGTGACGAGATTATGATGTATATTGTCGATGTAAAAGGAAAATACTCCAAGCCTTTCATTAATGTTATCGGCAAGGATGTGGAGCCCCTTAACGTCAGCCAGTTCCCTGAAGGCTATTTCAATCAGTTCTTTTTCCCTGAGGTGTATTTTTTCAGTTCCCATCCTTTCCTTCAGTCTTACCGCGAGGGCCGCTTTTATCCCCTGAAGAAAACCCGGAGTTCCTCCGTCTTCCTTAACTTCTATATCAGAAATATAGCTGTATCCGCCCCACCTGTTTGTCCATTTAACCGTACCTCCTCCGGGGGTGTCGGGGGTCTCATTTTTGTATAGCTGACGGTTGAAAATCAAAACTCCTGCACTGCCTGGTCCTCCAAGAAATTTATGCGGGGAGAAAAAAACGGCATCAATCCGCTCCATCGGATCAGCAGGATGCATATCAATATCAACATAGGGCGCTGAAGCTGCAAAATCAACAAAACAGTAGCCGTTGTATTCATGCATTATCCTTGCCATTTCGTGATAGGGTGGCATATACCCTGTTACATTCGAGCAGGCAGTAAATGAACCTATCAGAAGCGGACGATCCTTATACCTGATTATCTGTTTCCTGAGTACTTCCGGATCAACCCTGAGGTCGGAAGCAGGCTCGAGGACAACAACTTCAGCAAGCGTTTCAAACCATGAAGTGTGATTCGAATGATGTTCTGCATGGGTCAGGAAAACTACCGGACGGTTCTCATTCGGGATGTCCCTGCATGCACCGTACTCGCCATGTGTAAAAACGCAGTAGTTTATCGCCTGTTCAGGAACCTTCAGTCCCAGTATCCGTTGCAGTTTTGCTACAGCTGAGGTCATCCCGGTACCGGTGAAGATAAGCACGTCATTTGAATCGGCATTGACATGGTTTTTAACGATCTTCTGAGCCATATGATAGGCTTCTGTCATAGCCCTTCCAGTAGCTGTCGATTCCGAATGCGTATTGCCCACCATCGGCCCGATGTCGTCAGAAAGCCTTCTCTCGATTGGCTTGTATAACCTGCCGCTGGCGATCCAGTCGGCATAAACCAGTTTCCTTTCCCCGCAGGGAGTTGTTATTGACGCATCGATACCGACAATATTTTTCCTGAAATTGCTGAAATATTTCTCCAGTTCCTGCATGGAATTATCAAATTAGTTCCCCCGGGGCCCGGTTCAAAATTACCATTTATTTATAAATATTATGCTGCCAGTGCCTTGAGACTTACTTTGCAATAATATCGCATCTGACCGGCAGATTGATTGTAATTGTGGAGCTTACCGATTTTTAATTATATTTGATCCCGTTCCTGGGAATATTTTGAAAAAAAGATGGCAATATGAACAGTCTTAAAGTTGGAGACATGATCCCTGATTTTTCACTTCCCGATCAGCACGGGAATATCTTTCATCTCAGGGATGTATTGGGCAGCAAGATGCTTGTAATATTCTTCTATCCGCGCGACGGAAGCCTGAATTGCACCAGGGAGGCCTGCTATTTCCGTGATCTGAACGATATCTTCCTTGAAAATGATGCCATCGTCATAGGGATCAGCGGCCAGTCAGTAGAGAGCCACAGGGAATTTGCATCAGAGAACAGGCTCAACTACAAAATCCTCAGCGATGAGAATGACAAAGTGAGAAATCTTTTCAAAGTACCTTCAACCTTTTTCGGATTGATCCCGGGACGTGTAACATATGTTGCCGACAAGACCGGAAAAATTGTTTACATATTCAATTCCCAGACTGAAGTACAGCGTCATGCCGACGAAGCACTTAAGATAATTTTCCTTCTCAGGAAGCCTTATTAGATCCGGTACTCCCGGTTACCTGAACCGGGATATAGCTGTGATCTTCAGAAATCCGTAATAATAATCCCTGGCAGCTACCCAAATTTGTTTTTTTATTTGGAATTTCATAAACGGAAATTTATTTTTACGCCGCAAAATCAATATTAATTATCTCATGGACGACGGCCCTGCGAGTAGGTATAACAAATTGCTGATTTAAGGGAAGCAGGCTAATTCAATAGTCTCTCCCTTCATATCAGGTTTATTAAGGAGGAGACTATGACTTCACTCACGACATTTTATTTAAGCGGAATTATTGGCAAGGAAGTTTTTGGTGCCGACGGGGATGCCATCGGTGTAATAAAAGACTTGCTTATCAGTGCTGTGCCTTCAGGCCAGAATGATCCTTCAGAACAGCTTATAATTGGAGTAAAGCTAAAAATCGGCAAGCAGACCAGGTTTTATTCATTCAGCGGATTCAGGGTGGTAAAGGCGAGGGAAATGCTTAACGTAAGCTGTTCTGAACTTTCTGAACTTGACAGTGAAGACGTGTCTAACGGGTTGCTTCTCGTGGAGAACATTCTCGACAAGCAGATTGTTGACATGAACGGACGCAAGCTTGTCAGGGTAAATGATGTAAGGCTTGCCACCCTTCCGACCGGTACTTTTGCGGTTGCTGTTGATATCGGCATTGAGGGACTTCTCAGACGGATAGGGATTCTTAATCCTTTCAAAAGACTTTTAAGGTTTACGGGAATTAAATTACCCGCTAAATTCATTCTCTGGGATGATGTTCAGGCCATTGATTTCTCAAACCTTAATATCAAACTTTCGAAAAGTTATGCTAAACTGCATACACTCCACCCTTCCGATCTGGCCGACATACTCGAGGACCTTGGAAGGAAATCAAGTACTTCGGTCTTTTCCGCACTCGACGAGGAAAAAGCAGCGGATGTTCTTGAAGAAATGGATAAGCAGACCCAGATACATATAATTGAGAGCCTTCCCGTAACAAAAGTTGCTGATGTACTTGAAAAAATGCCTGCCGACGAGGTTGCTGAGATACTTGACGAGATAGAGGATGAGAAGGCCGAGATGCTTCTTAAGGAAATGGATACGGAATCGTCTCAGGAGGTCAGGGAGCTTCTTGAATATCCCGATAACTCGGCAGGGGGTCTGATGACAACTGATGTCCTGTCGTTCCAACCCGAACTAACAGTCAATGACATCTTCAAAGAACTCAGGCTGATGAAACCCGAGCCCTCCGAACTTTATGCCCTCTTTGTTACTGAAGGCGATGACAGGCTTGTCGGAACCTTTGATCTCCGCGACCTTGTTGTTGCTGATCCCGAAAAACTGATCCGCGAGATAATGAATCCCGAACCGGTCTTCCTTTATGACGATCAGAAGGTTGACGACCTGGCAGAGATCATTTCGAAATACAACCTTCTTGCCGTTCCGGTAGTCGACAGGGACGATATTCTTCAGGGGATGGTTGTTGTGGATGATGTTATTGAAGATCTCATAAACAAGAGGAGGACTTTCAAGAGATAAAAACGGAGTAGGATGCTCAGAGCGAAATTTGCAAAAACAGGTTTTTACAGAAATCTTACGATATTCCTGGCGCTGCTTGGACCGGGGATAATTACAGGCAGTGTTGACAACGATGCTGGCGGGATAACCACCTATTCAGTTGCAGGCGCCATGTACGGTTATGGTATGATCTGGACACTGATCCCGTCGCTTATCGTACTTCTTGTGATTCAGGAAATGAATGCAAGGATGGGAATAGTAACCGGCAAGGGCCTTTCGGATCTCATTCGTGAAAATGCAGGAGTGAAGGTAACGTTCTTTATTTTCATTGGATTATTCCTTTCAAACATAGGGAACACGACAACTGAATTTGCCGGCGTTGCAGGAAGCATGGAGATCTTTGGCGTCAGCAAGTACATCTCGGTTCCCGTGGCTGCTATACTTGTCTGGCTTCTGGTTGTAAAGGGAACATACCTGATAGCTGAGAGGATATTCCTTATATTCAGTGCCTCATTGCTTACTTACATTGTTTCGGCTCTTATGGCCAGGCCTGACTGGGGTGAGATTGGCTCGGCTATTGTACGGCCGGGAGTTGAGATGAATACACAAAGTCTTACAATGATAATAGCTCTTGTAGGCACGACCATCGCTCCGTGGATGCAGTTTTATATGCAGTCGTCAGTTATTGAAAAAGGACTTAAGATAAAAGACTACAAATTTACTGTTATTGATATAGTTGCAGGTTGCTTTGTGACAGTTGTAGTGGCATTTTTCATTATGGTGGCCTGCGGATCAACTCTGCATCCGGGCGGTGTAGAAATAACTGAAGCAAAGGATGCGGCTCTGGCACTTGAGCCCCTTGCAGGCAGACTGGCATCTCATGTCTTCGCTTTCGGTCTGTTCGTGGCCTCTGTTTTCTCGGCGACAATTCTCCCGCTTGCAACGGCTTATTACATTTGCGAGGCATTTGGATTTGAGACCGGTATTGACAAGGACTGGAATGAAGCAAAGGAATTCTATTTTCTCTATACGGCAATTCTTGTTATATCGGCTGTGATAATAATGATTCCCAACGCACCCCTGATAGATATCTCCATCTGGTCGCAGGTTCTCAACGGAATCCTTCTTCCGGTTGTTCTTGTCAGCATGATAATTCTGATAAACAACAAGAAGATAATGGGTAACTACACTAACAAACCCTTTCAGAATATTATCGGATGGGGTGCTGTTGGTATACTGGCAGTCCTTTCAGTTCTCCTTCTGATCCTGCCATTGGCAGGAAAATAGAAGGAATTCAATTTATTCTGAGGGCCAGTTGCCGTCTATGTACTTTCTTGACTCAATCAGTGACGGATCGATCACCACATGCTTTATCAGCTTTCTGTTCCAAGTATAGGTGATATGGATCTTGTTATCCATGGCCTGGATAACAGCAGGATAGGAAAATTCAGTCTTTTTTGCATCATTTTCAAGAATTGCGGCCGCCTCCCAGCTGATTCCGTCGTCCGAGACGGCAACATTAAGCATGCTTCTTCCCGAAGCCAGATGGTTATATACCATTATATGCTTTCCATTGCTCAGGGTTACTGCATCAATTCCGGAATTTGGATTGGGAAGATGAAGAGGAGTGAGCCCGGTCCATGAGGCGCCATTGTCGTCCGACCATGAAGTCAGTACCTTTGACTGTTTACTGCGGCATACGATCTGGAGTTTTCCGCCTTTATGCAAAAGCACCGCTGGTTGTATTGCAGCGATGTTCTTTTCATTCAGGGCTTTTGTCCTCTGCCATGTTATGCCTTTGTCGGATGTCATCTCCATATGTACTCTCCAGCCATCGTCTTCTGTACTTGAAGGACAAAGGAGAACACCATTTCCTAGGGCAACCGGTTTGTTCTTAACCGGTCCGATGATGTTTTCCGGAAGTCTTTCCGGTGCAGTCCAGGAAATTCCGCCATCGTATGAGATGCATATTTCACCCCACCATTCAGAGGGGCTTGGACCCACTTTAAAGAAAAGCAGTATTTCATCTCCGGTATAATAAAGTACGGGATTCCAGCAGGGATACCTGAGGTTTTCCCTTTTCCCGTTTGCTATCTCCTCCGGCTTTGACCAACTGCCGTTTGCAAAGCGGCTTATCCATATCCCCACATCCGGGTTTCCTTCGTCAGTCCCTCCGAACCATGAGGTTATGAAACCACCCGGTATTTCTGCTATTGTAGAGGCATGGCAGCTTGGAAAATCAACATCCTCCTTCTGGTAAATATATCCGGAACTCACTATGCATTTCTCGCCTCTGAACAGGACCTGGGAAAAAAGGTTATTGCAGAGCAGTGCTGAAATAAGGATTATAAATAATTTTTTCATTGTACGATGTTTTTGCGTTCTAAACTTGTTATCTCACTGTGTTTTCTGATTTCTTCCATATTAGAAATATTACAGTCAGGTTTTTTTCTTTACCGTTTTACTCTTTTTGCTTAGGAGGTGGCTCAGGATAAATCCTGTGAGAAAAATTACAGTGGTCCCGAATACAATGGTCAGGTTGGCATGGAACGGGCTTCTGAATTCCAGAAGTTTTCCTTCGGTGAAGAATAGAGGGCTAAGGCTCATCCATGCAATTACTATTACTCCGGCAATTACACCCAGCACTGCATCAGTTTTCCTGGCCTTTCTGGAAATGTATCCAAGCAGGAACAGACCCAGCATTCCTCCGCTGAATATAGAAGCCAGGGCCCACCAGGCATCCAGAACGCTTTCGACTCCGACGAGGAGAAGTGCGATTATCACACCGGTGATCCCGGTAAGGGTGGATGCAATACGTAGTACCAGCATCGATTCTTTTTCTCCTGCTTTACCGTTAAAGATCCTTTTGTAGTAATCTGTAAGTACAATGGTCGCAGTGCTGTTGAGGCTTGTTGAAACGGTGCTCATTCCTGCAGAAAAGATAGCCGCAATAAGCAGCCCTGTCATTCCTGCAGGCAGGCCGGAAGCAATGAACCATGGGAATACACTATCGCCCGTACCCGGCTGCTGAAGATGAGCAGGAAGGAGTTCCGGTCTTGCCGTATAATATGCAAAGAGGGATGTCCCGATAAAGAAAAATAAGGCTGAGACCGGGATATAAAGCAGGGAGCCGAAGATAGCAGAACTTTTCGCGGCTTTATTGCTTCCTGCTGCCATGTATCTCTGGATGTAATTCTGATCTATCCCGTAATTCTGAAGGTTTATAAAAAGGCCGTAAAAAAGCACCACCCAGAAAGTCGAATCTCTTAATGATGTACCAAAACTGCCCAGGCTGAATTTATCGCTGGCGGCCGCTATTCTGAAAAGCTGCCCGGGTCCCTCAGGCATCGAGAACATCAGAAACAAAGCACAGACAAGAGCTCCTGCTATCAGGATAAGTCCCTGAATTGTATCCGTCCATATTACTGCCTGTATTCCCCCGAGCATTGAATACAGTATTACAGCCAGTCCAGTTATTATTATAATCGTCTTCACGTCCCAACCGAACAGGGCATTAACAGGCAGGGCGAGAAGAAGAAGGATCGCTCCGGTACGCATGAGTTGTGTAAGTATGTAGCAGGCAGAAGCATAGATCCGTGCCCAGGCGCCGAACCTTAGTTCCAGGTAATAATAAGCCGACACGCTTCCTATCTCCCTGTAAAGCGGGATGAAAAACTTCACTGCGGCATATGAGGCTGCAGGGATTGAAAGGCTGAATACGAAGGCGTTCCAGTCGGAAGAATAAGCTTTGCCGGGAAGCCCCAGGAAGCTTATGCTGCTGACAAAAGTGGCGAATATCGACATCCCGACAGCCCAGCCGGGAATTCTTCCCGCACCTGTAGTAAACTGTTCTGAGGTTTTGTTTTTTCTTATGAAACTCGCACCGAAAATGACATTGCCGATTACAAGTATAAAGAATATTAATGCGTCCGTGAAAGTAAGTTCCATTAATTACCCGGTATGATCATTTAACCTGTTCAAGTGGCGATAAATTTACAATTTTTAATTATAGATTTGTAACAGATGATGCGTGATAAGATAAGATCCCGTCGGATACATGATGAAGGATAAAGTTACAACCGCCCATCCGTGGCATGGCCTTGAACCCGGCAATGAGATCCCGGCTTATGTGAGATGCTATATTGAGATTCCCAAATGGTCGAAGGGGAAATATGAGCTGGATAAGGATTCGGGCCTTCTTAAGCTTGACAGGGTACTGTTTTCATCGGTTCATTACCCGGCAAATTACGGATTTATCCCTCAGACATATTGTGACGACCATGATCCCCTGGATATTCTTGTTATCTGTTCGATCGATGTTTTTCCCATGAGCATCATTGAGGCAAAGGTTATCGGAGCCATGGAAATGGTTGATGAACTTGAAAGGGATACCAAGATAATCTCGGTGGCACGGCACGACATGTCGGTTAATTATATCAGTGAGCTTTCAGAGCTCCCTCCCCACACACTTACCGAGCTCAGGAGGTTCTTCGAGGATTACAAGAAACTCGAACAGAAGAATGTCGTTGTGGAGCAGTTTGTGGGACGCAATGAAGCATATGCAATGATAAATGATAGCCTGGAATTATACAGGGAACTAATAAAGAAGGAAAAAAAGCGGTAAGAGATGTCATTTGGTTATTTTAATTCATTTTCCTATGAAACACCGGAACATATGTCCGGTAACAGTTACTGGAAAAAGTTTTTGCGTCATAACAGAATATATTTCACATTAAAATATGCAGGTGTCGTTTTCAGGACCCGGGCTCAGGCGATAAGGGGTATCTACGACAGAAAGGCCTGGGCTGACTCATCTATTTATATTTTCAGGTTCATTGAAAAGGCAGGCGGTAATTTCAGTATTTCGGGAATGGAAAATATTGCGGCTGATCAGGGCCCTGTTCTTTTTATCGGCAATCATATGAGTACCCTTGAAACAATGGTGCTTCCAGGCCTTATTGCACCTCACCGTGAAGTAACCTTTGTAGTAAAGGAAAGTCTTGTCAAACATCCGCTTTTTGGTCATGTGATGCGATCCCGGGATCCGATTGTTGTCGGCAGGAAGGATCCCAGAAAAGACTTTGAAGAGGTAATGACTAAAGGGATGGAACTACTCTCCCGGGGAGTCTCAATAGTCATCTTCCCTCAGAGTACGAGAAGCATTGAGTTCAATCCGGAAGAATTTAACTCCCTTGGAGTGAAGCTGGCAAAAAAAGCCGGTGTAAGGGTTATTCCAATAGCTCTCAAGACTGATTTCTGGGGACAAGGCAGATTCATTAAGGAACTGGGGCCGCTCGACGGCAGGAAAACGATATATTTCAGGTTCGGAGAATCATTTCCGGTTACCGGTTCCGGTAAGACTGAAAACCAGAGGATAATTGACTTTATACAGGAATCTCTGGGAAAGTGGAAATAAAATTCTGACAGCGTTTTTATAAAAGTGTATCCAGTACATTTAATAAATAATTTTGTATATATTTGAAGAGACGGTACCTAACAGTACAGTCAACCCGAACCTTGCCAATTAGGAAAAGATCAGATATTCATAAATTAAAAAATCAACTATGGGAACACTTGACTGGATTGTCCTTGGTCTGTTCTGTCTGGGGCTTATTGCCATTATTGTCTGGGTCACAAGGCAGAAATCAGAGACCTCAACCGATTATTTTCTGGCAGGACGTGATGCCACATGGCTTGCAATAGGTTCGTCGATTTTTGCCTCCAACATCGGATCGGAGCATCTTGTTGGGCTTGCCGGAGCCGGTGCTTCGAGCGGTATGGCGATGGCGCACTGGGAGATGCATGGATGGATCATTCTCATCCTTGGATGGTTCTTTGTGCCTTTTTATGCAAGGAGCGGTGTCTTTACCATGCCTGAATTCCTTGAGAAGCGTTACAACAAGGGAGCAAGGAGCATCCTTTCAATAATATCGCTGGTTAGTTATGTTTTTACCAAAGTTGCTGTGACAGTTTATGCCGGAGGAATAGTTTTCAAGCAGGTGTTCGGCATTGAGTCGATGTTCGGTATCGACTTTTTCTGGATAAGCGCCATCGGGCTGGTTGTTATTACGGGAATCTATACAACGCTCGGGGGGATGCGTGCTGTCCTTGCCACTTCGATTCTTCAGACTCCGATTCTTCTGATAGGATCGATAGTGATACTTATCATTGGTCTGATCAAGGTAGGGGGATGGTCAGAGGTAATGGAAATATGCCGGGCCGTTCCTGTAAACGACTTTGGTGATTCGATGACCGAGCTTATGAGATCAGCTAAAGACAAGGATTATCCATGGACAGGTGTTATACTTGGATCGGCCATTATAGGTTTCTGGTACTGGTGCACAGATCAGTTCATTGTTCAAAGGGTTCTTTCAGGGCGCAACATGACTCACTCAAGAAGGGGAGCAATCCTCGGTGCGGGTTTCAAGCTTCTTCCTGTATTTATCTTCCTTATTCCCGGCATGATTGCCTATTCCCTGAATGCAAAAGGCATGATTAATCTGCCCGATTCAGATTCAGCCTTTGCCGTACTGGTCAAAGAATTGCTTCCGCTTGGGTTCAAGGGGCTGGTTGTGGGAGGCATACTTGCAGCCCTAATGAGTTCTCTTGCTTCTCTGTTCAACTCATCGGCAACCCTCTTTACTGTAGACTTCTACGAGAAATTCAGGCCTCAGGCTTCTGAAAGGGAGCTTGTCAGGGTTGGACGTATCGCGACAGTTGTTGTTGTTGTTCTCGGCGTTCTTTGGATACCGGTTATGAAGGGACTGGGTAAATTTTTATATGCTTATCTCCAGGATGTCCAGTCAATGCTTGCTCCCGGAATTGCAGCGGTGTTCCTTCTTGGGATCCTTTCGAAGAAAATTACTCCAAAGGCCGGACTGTGGGGACTTCTTATCGGATTTGTGCTTGGTATGACACGACTGGGTTTCAATATCTTCGGCAAGGAATTATCGGGCGACGGCTTGCTTTACTCGATATTCATCGGAATGAACAATTATAACTATGAGGTTATCCTGTTCTTCTTTGTGATAGTGCTTATGGTGGTAATAAGTTACTTCACTCCAAAGTCAGATCCTGATTCGATCAAGGGTCTTTATATTGGTTCGGTCAGCACCGAGCAGAAAGCGCTTATAAGAGCCAGCTACAATAACTGGGATCTTTTCTTCTCCGGACTTATCATAGTTGTCATTGTGGCTTTCTATGTCTATTTCTGGTAGTTTGTTGGCAGGGATTGATCATAAAATGAATTTATTATGTACGATTTTAACAGTAAAGAGATCTGGTTCGCAACGGGCAGTCAGCATCTCTATGGGCCTGATACCCTGCTCAGGGTAGCTGAAGATTCGGGGGTTATAACTGAAGCCCTGAATGATTCCGGCTCCGTTCCGGTAAAGGTTGTCTTTAAACCGGTGCTTACTACCTCCGACGCTGTTTTTGAGCTCTGTTCGGAGGCAAACAACAACAGCAGATGCCTTGGTTTGATAACCTGGATGCATACATTTTCACCGGCCAAAATGTGGATCAGGGGTCTGTCCGTTCTTAACAAGCCTTTTATTCATTTTCATACCCAGCTTAACAGGGACATTCCATGGGAAACAATTGACATGGATTTCATGAACCTGAACCAGTCGGCGCATGGCGACAGGGAGTTCGGTTTCATTGGTTCCCGGATGAGGCTGGACCGAAAAGTTGTTGTCGGACACTGGCAGGACAGGGAGGTCATTGGCCGTATTGCAGGATGGGCCAGGGTTGCCGCAGCCTTCGATGATTCAAGGAATTTGAGAATAGCCCGTTTCGGTGATAATATGCGCGATGTAGCTGTTACCGAAGGGAACAAAGTAAGCGCTCAGATAAGAATGGGTTATTCGGTCAGCGGTTTTGGAACAGGCGATCTCGTCGAGGCTGTCAACGCTGTATCTGATCATGATGTAAAGGTTCTGATTGATGAGTACCGTTCGGTATACAGTCTGACGAAGGAGGTTGAGAGTTCTGAGACATTACTGGATGCTGCAAGGATTGAGGCTGGCCTGCAAGGTTTTCTTGAAGCGGGCCGTTTCACTGCCTTCACAACCACCTTTGAGGATCTTCATGGACTAAAACAACTTCCGGGCCTTGCAGTTCAGAGGCTTATGGAAAAAGGATACGGTTTTGGGGCGGAGGGCGACTGGAAGACTTCTGCCCTGGTGAGGTCGATGAAAGTAATGGCTTCAGGACTTCCGGGAGGAACATCGTTTATGGAGGATTACACCTATCACCTAGATCCTTCTGGAATGAGAGTTCTTGGAGCCCATATGCTTGAAGTCTGTCCTTCGATCGCTGACGGAAGACCTCGTCTGGAGGTTCACCCGCTGTCGATAGGAGGCAAGGCTGATCCGGCACGTCTTGTTTTCAGGTCAGCCACCGGGAAAGCTGTCTGTGCATCTTTGATTGACCTTGGCAACAGATTCAGGATGATTGCAAACAAAGTAGAAGTTGTAGAATGTCCTGAAATGCCCAAACTTCCGGTTGCAAGCGTTCTCTGGAAGCCTGAGCCCGACCTGAAGACCGGGGCGGCAGCCTGGATTCTTGCCGGAGGTGCTCACCATACCGGTTTCAGCACGGCAATAACAGCTGAATTTATTGAGGATTTCTCGGATATGCTGGGGATAGAATTTCTCCTTATCGACGAGAAATGCGATCTGACTTCATTTAAAAAGGAGATCCGCTGGAATGAAGTCTATTACCATATTTGCGGCGGAATGATATAACAGAAAAGAATTATCAGAAAGGCATATTAAAATATATGTCTTGTGAAACTCTATTCAGAACATACTAGACATCTGGTAGCAGTTGATTGTATCATTTTCGGTTATGATATTCTCGAAAAGGAGATTAAACTGTTGCTGGTAAAACGCGACTTTGAACCTGCCAGAGGCAGCTGGTCGCTTGCAGGAGGTTTTGTAAGGGAAAAGGAAAGCCTTGATGAAGCTGCCTCGAGGGTACTGGCCAGTCTTACGGGATTGAATGATGTTTACATGGAGCAATGCTATACTTACGGCGATTCTGCAAGGGATCCTGGAGCCCGCGTTATTTCCACTTCATACAGTGCACTTATAAAGATCAAGGATCCTGACCGGGAACTGAAGATGCAGCACGGAGCCCACTGGCATTCTCTTGCGAAATTGCCTGAGCTGATTTTCGACCATCCCCTGATGGTAAGGAAAGCTATGAATGAACTACGAATGAAGGTCAAGATTAAACCGGTGGGTTTTGAGCTTCTTCCTGATAAATTCACTCTTGTTCAGCTACAGAACCTGTATGAGGCTATTTATCAGAGGGAAATTGACAAAAGAAACTTCAGAAAGAAAATCCTCTCAATGGATATTCTTGAAAAACTCGATGAGAAGGAAAAGGAAACCTCAAAGAAAGGAGCATACTATTTCAGATTCAACAGGGGAAACTATGAAAGACAGGTAAGGGAGGGATTCTTTTTCAACCTGGATGTCAGTTGAGGCTATCGTGATAACTATTAAATAAAGCTTGTATGCTCGAAAAACTTAAAGAAGAGGTCCTTGAAGCAAATCTGTCTCTTGTGAGTCATGGTCTGGTGATTCATACATGGGGCAATGCGAGCGGCCGCGACAGGGAAAGCGGACTTATTGTAATCAAGCCTTCAGGTATAAGCTATTCTGGAATGAAAGCCTCGGATATGATTGTCCTTGATCCTGACGGAAGGGTAATTGAGGGCGGTCTCAGACCATCCACTGATGCCCCGACTCACCTGCTTCTTTACAGGTCATTCAGCGCTGTCGGAGGTATAGTGCACACCCATTCGACATTTGCAACAGCCTGGGCACAGGCTTGCAGGGATATACCTCCTTACGGCACAACACATGCAGATCATTATTACGGAGAAATACCATGCACAAGGAAACTTACTGAGGCTGAGGTAAAGGACGATTACGAGCTGAATACAGGAAGGGTTATCGTTGAAAGGCTAGGAGATAACGATCCTTTGACAGTACCCTCAGTGCTGGTCAGCAGCCACGGACCTTTCTGCTGGGGTGCATCACCAGCCGATGCCGTTTATAATGCAGTTGCCCTGGAAGAGATAGCAAGGATCGCTTTTCATACTGTTCTTCTCGGGAAACCGGATCCGGTTGAGAGCTATATTCTTAACAAGCATTTTCTTAGAAAGCATGGCAGGAACGCGTACTACGGGCAGGAAAGAAAACCAGATAAAACAAAAAGATAAGTATGGCAAGGAAGTATGTTATTGGTCTCGACTTTGGTACCGACTCGGTAAGGGCAGTTGTTGTTGATACTGTCAATGGAGAAACAGCAGGAACTTCGGTATTTGACTATCCGCGCTGGAAAAAAGGATTATACTGTGATCCGGCATCAAACATGTTCAGGCAGCATCCTCTCGATTACCTGGAGGGTATTGAGAACAGCGTGAGGAACGCCATTAAAGGACTCAGCAGTGATATCGTAAATAACATAGCAGGTATAACAGTCGATACGACCGGATCGACACCGGTGGCTGTCGACAGGTCGGGAGTCCCGCTTTCCCTGAAGCCGGGTTTTGAGGATGATCCGGACGCTATGTTCATATTATGGAAAGATCATACGGCTGTGAGGGAAGCTGCTGAAATTAATGCACTTTCAAAGAGCTGGGGAGGTCCGGATTATACTAAGTTCGAAGGAGGAGTTTATTCCTCCGAGTGGTTCTGGGCAAAGATCCTGCATGTTCTCAGGGAAAATGAGAAAGTAAGGGAAAATGCTTTTTCGTGGGTAGAACACTGCGACTGGATCCCTGCTCTGCTTACAGGCAACAGTGATCCGCTGAGCCTCAAGAGGAGCCGGTGTGCAGCCGGGCATAAGGCAATGTGGCATGAAGAGTTCGGAGGACTTCCGGCGGAGGACTTCCTTTCAAGGCTTGATCCTTTGCTCGGAGGACTCAGGGAGAGACTGTTTAAGGAGACCTGTACCTGCGATGTTACTGCAGGTATAATGTCGGAAGATTGGGCCGCAAGACTCGGTCTGCCATCAGGAATAAAAGTCGGAACCGGAGCATTTGATGCTCATCTCGGGGCGATTGGAGGAGGAATAAGACCATATCATCTTGTAAAGGTCATGGGCACATCGACATGCGACATGCTGGTTTCTTCTTACGATGAGGCCGGCGACAGGCTGATTGCCGGTATATGCGGTCAGGTTGACGGATCCATAATTCCCGGGCTGCTGGGTCTTGAAGCAGGCCAGTCGGCATTTGGAGATGTTTATGCCTGGTTCGGCAAGCTTCTTTTATGGCCGGTCAACGAATTAATAATGAAAATGACATGGCTCGATGAATCAGCAAGAGAGAGGATCCGTGAAGAAGCATCCGGTAATATAATTGCTGAATTGAGCAGACAGGCTGAAACTCTTGATTATTCAGATACTTCCCTTATTGCGCTCGACTGGCTTAACGGCCGGCGGACTCCTTTTGCTGATCAATCGTTGAAAGGGGCTATAGCAGGATTGTCGCTCGGATCTGATGCTCCAAGGATCTTCAGGGCGCTGGTTGAGGCAACCGCCTTTGGTTCAAGGATGATAAACGACAGGTTCATTGAGGAAGGATTGAGGATTGATGGCGTTATTGCAATAGGGGGCGTTGCCATGAAAAATCCTTTTGTAATGCAGACCGTGGCTGATGTTCTTAATGTTCCGATAAGGATATCAGCCACGGAACAGACCTGTGCCCTGGGTTCGGCTATGGCTGCTTCAGTTATGGCGGGTATCCATCCCGATTTTCAGACAGCAGCTGAAGCTATGGGAGGAGGTTTCGAAAAGGAATATATCCCTGATCCGCATCGGGCCGAAAAATATAACGAGCTGTATTCAAAATATAAAAACCTCGGATCCTTTGTTGAGAATGAGTTGAAGTAATTACATAAATCAAACATTAACAGTATCATGCGTAAAACATTTCTTCTCCTTTCTTCTTTTCTCTTTATGGGATGCATAATTGCAACAGCCCAGAAAGAGAGCCAGACAGCACTGAACCAGTTTGTTGTAATAGCTAATAACCCTGGTCCTGTTATAAGCAAGGATATATACGGGCACTTCTCTGAGCATCTGGGCAGATGCATTTATGAAGGGATATGGGTTGGATACGACTCGAAGATCCCCAATACATACGGTATCAGGAATGACGTACTTTTCGCTTTACGCGAGCTTAAGATCCCAAATCTGAGGTGGCCGGGGGGCTGTTTTGCCGATACCTATCACTGGAAAGACGGAATCGGACCTCAGGAGAAAAGAGCTTCGATAGTTAATACTCACTGGGGAGGTGTAACTGAAGACAACTCCTTCGGCACACATGAATTTATGAAGCTGACCGAGCTCCTCGGATGCGACGCCTACATAAATGGCAACGTTGGATCTGGAACAGTCAGGGAGATGGCAGAGTGGGTTGAATATCTCACTTCAGGTGCCGACAGTCCAATGACAAGACTCAGGAAGGAGAACGGAAGAGAGGAGCCATGGAAAGTAAAATTCTTTGCAATCGGAAACGAGAACTGGGGTTGCGGTGGTAACATGACAGCGGAGTACTATACAGATGTGATGCGCCAGTTTTCAACATACCTCAATAATTACGGGGAGAACAGGCTCTACAGAGTGGCCTGCGGACCCTCTGATTTCAATGTTTCATGGACGGAAACACTTATGAAGGATCCGGCTTCAAGGAGCCGTTTCCAGGGATTGTCGTTACATTATTATTCCCTTGTTGACGGCTGGAACAACAAAGGTTCTGCAACTGACTTTGAAGAGCGTCAGTGGTTCCAGACCATGAGGGCAAATCTTCAGATGGATCAGATAATTAAAGGTCATGCCGCTATAATGGATCGGTACGATCCTCAGAAGATAAAAGGGATTGTGGTTGACGAGTGGGGCAACTGGTTCGATGTGGAACCAGGTACCAATCCCGGATTTCTCTATCAGCAGAATACACTGAGGGATGCTTTGAGCGCTGCCATACATCTTAATATTTTCAATCTGCATGCCGACAGGGTGAAGGTCGCCAATCTTGCCCAGACAGTTAACGTGCTGCAGTCGGTCATACTTACTGAAGGTGACAAAATGGTAATGACGCCAACATATCATGTCTTCAGGATGTTCAATGTTCATCACGATTCCCGGCTTCTGCAGTCTGACCTAAAATGTGAGGATTATGTCTATGGCGAAAGAAAGATCCCTTCCTTATCAGCTTCTGCATCGGTCGACAGCGAGGGCAGAGTCCACATTTCACTGGCAAACCTGAATCCGAACAAACCGATAGAGCTTGTATGCCCGGTCATTGGAGAAACTTTCAGTAAGGTAACGGGTGAGGTGCTGACGGCCGACGCAATAAATGCACATAATACGTTTGAAGCTTCAGATAAGGTAAAACCGGCAGCATTCAAAGGTCATACATACAAAAACGGCGTGCTTACAGTTACATTACCTGCAAAATCGGTAGTGGTTCTGGAGTTGACTAAATGATTGAAGAATTTAACCACGGAGGGAAGGGATAAGCACAGAGAAGAAAGGAAAAAACATGTACAGTATTTAAACTCTGTGACCCTTTTTGGTGAGAAAAATTTAACCACGGAATTTATTCGGAGTTAAATCCGGATTAACTCTGTTTTTAACTACCTGAAACTCCGTCATGATTCCGTAAAATCTGGTAAAAAAATGCTTCCTATGAAAAAGCCTCTCTATCTCCTTGCAGCAGTGTTATTGATTCTGATTGCATGCGGATGTAACAAAAACACTGATGCCGATTACCCCATTCGTCCGGTGTCATTTACATCCGTTAAACTGACAGATGATTTCTGGGCTCCACGGATCATGAAAAATGCCTCGGTCACAATACCTATTGCATTTTCTTACTGTGAGTCATCGGGAAGGATAAAAAACTTCGAGATTGCCGGAGGTCTTGATACAGGAACCTTCAGGACAATATACCCCTTTGATGATTCAGATGTTTTCAAGATAATCGAAGGTGCTTCCTACTCTCTCCAGACGAATCCTGACAGGGAGCTTGATGCATATCTTGATTCACTGATCTGGAAAATAGGTCTTGCCCAGGAGGAGGACGGGTACCTGTACACAAACAGGACAATTTCGGAGATGCATGGCGGGAAAGGATTGCATGAGTGGGCAAGCCCCGAGAGATGGCTGCTCGATTCTATTCTGAGCCATGAACTGTATAATATAGGACACCTTTATGAAGCTGCAGTAGCCCATTTTCAGGCAACGGGCAAAAGATCCCTTATTGATATTGCAATCAGGTCAGCCGATCTGGTTTCCCACGATTTCGGGCATGACAGGCTTAAAGTCTATCCCGGGCATCAGGTCATTGAGATGGGGCTGGTTAAACTCTACCGGGCTACAGGTGACAGGAAGTATCTCGATCTTGCAAAATTCTTTCTCGACATAAGGGGTCCTCATGGAGAAGAATATAATCAGGCTCACATGAAGGTTGTTGATCAGGATAAGGCCGCCGGACATTCCGTAAGGGCTACCTACATGTATTCGGGGATGGCTGATATTGCTGCGATCGAGCGAAACCAGGAATATCTTGATGCGATAACGAGAATCTGGGAGGACATCGTTTACAAAAAAATGTACATTACGGGAGGTATCGGCGCTACAGGCGGCAATGAGGGCTTTGCCGGGCCCTATGTTCTTCCGAACATGTCGGCATACTGCGAAACATGTGCCTCAATAGGGAACATATTCTTTAACCACCGTCTGTTTCTACTTCACGGGGAAGGCAAATACATTGACATTCTGGAGAAGACTTTATACAACTCAATGCTGTCGGGCGTATCACTATCGGCCGACCGGTTTTTCTATCCCAATCCCCTCGAATCGAGAGGTCAGCATGAACGGCAGGCATGGTTTGGATGTGCCTGCTGCCCGTCGAATGTGGCAAGGTTTGTACCGGCCATCCCTGGGTACCTCTATGCCGTATCGGGAAATGAACTTTATGTTAACCTTTACATGTCAAACAAAGCAGATGTTGATATGTCGTCAGGAAAGGTATCTGTGGAGCAGAAAGCAGGGTTCCCCTTTGACGGCAAGGTTGAAATAATGGTAGATCCTGAGAGACAGGGGAAATTCATAATGAAGCTAAGGATACCAGGGTGGGCTGTTAATGAGGCAATTCCGGGAGATCTCTACAGTTTTGAAAGTAACAGCCAGGAAGCATTTTCAATATCTGTCAACGGGATGCCGGTTGATGCAGGGATGGAAAACGGTTATATCATCTTAGAAAGAAGATGGAAAAAAGGAGACAGGATTGTTCTTGATCTTCCCATGCCGGTCAGAATAGTGGAGGCTGATGAGCTGATAAGGGAGGATTCCGGGAAGATAGCTGTACAGAGGGGCCCGGTCATATACTGTGCCGAATGGCCCGATAATAGTGAAGGAAAGGTGCTGAACCTGCTTTTTAGTAGAGAAAATGAGTTTTCACCGGAGTATGTCCCGGATCTTCTGAATGGGACTATGGTAATACGGACAAAAGGTGTTCAGACGGTAAAGACACATGATGGCATGACAGAGACCCTGCCTGAGCAGATGGTTACCCTGATACCTTATTCCCTATGGAACAACAGGGGTCCGGGTCAGATGATGGTATGGCTGCCGGTTGTTCCGGAAAGCACAAGCCCCCTGGCTGAGTAAGTTTTAAAATGATGTATTTGAAAAGGATCCTTTTATACTCCTTTCTGATAATCCTGATTATCGGCGACAGCTGTTCAGAAGGAACGGGCAGGGGACTATATGTCAGTAATAAAGGAAACGATTTGAACCGGGGTACCAGGAGAAACCCACTGAGAAGCATAAGGGAAGCCAATAGGCGTATCATGATTAATCCTTCAGATGTATATTTTGCCGGTGGTGAGGTCTTTGAAGGAACACTGGTCCTTGAAGGGAAAAATGGTTCCAAGTCCTTACCGTTAAGAATCGGTTCTTACGGTGAGGGTAAGGCAGTTATCAGCGGCGGCAATAATGAGGCAGTTCGTGTTGAAAACTGCAGTTTCATATTCCTGGAAAATCTCGATCTGAGGGGAAGCGGACGCTTACGGGGTAATAATGCAAACGGACTTCAGGTCATGAACAGTGAGTACATAATTATTGAGGATATTCGTGCAGAAGGATTCAGAAAATCAGGAGTAGACCTGTACAACTGCAGAAATGCGGAAGTGAGGAAGGTATTGGCCTATGGCAACGGATTCAGCGGAATCAATATCATGGGCTCGCATCAGGATTCCTCAGGAAAAATAATTATCAAGGATTGCATGGCGAAGAACAACCCGGGGGATCCGGCAAGACTGGACAATCACAGCGGGAACGGAATCCTTGTAGGAGTCTCGGGCAATGTGGTCATCGATCATTGCACTGCCACCAACAACGGGTGGGATATGCCGAGGAAAGGCAACGGTCCTGTCGGGATCTGGGCATGGCAGAGTGACAGTGTTGTAATTCAGTATTGCATCAGTTACAGAAACAGGACATCCAAAGGCGGAAAGGACGGAGGCGGTTTCGATCTTGACGGCGGAGTAACAAATTCGCTTATCCAGTATTGTCTTTCGTATGAAAATGAAGGTGCCGGATATGGTCTTTTTCAATACTGGGGAGCATCGCCATGGTCAGATAACATTATCCGTTATTGCGTCAGCATCAACGATGGCCATACTACAGAAGGATCTGCCAGCTTTTTCATCTGGAACGGTTCGGGAGAGAGCGGTCAGCTGAAGGATTGTTATATCTATAACAATGTTTCTTATAACGATTCAGCTCCAGTAATAAGCTTTGAGGAGAATTCGGAGCATGAGAATTTTCTTTTCAGCAATAACATCTTCATTGGGCATGGCAAGATGATCAGAGGAGAAAATTCCGGAAGCAGGTTTATGGGAAATGTATGGTGGGGTGAGGGAAGCGGGGAAATATCGGATATTTATGATTCAATGGCATCCTGGTCGGAGGCTACCGGCCAGGAGACGGATATGGGAATAGTAACCGGTTTTCAGGAAGATCCTGGTTTAACCGGACCTTATACGACTGAAATCACCGATCCATACCAGTTAAGCTCTCTTAAGGGTATGATGCTGAAAGGCAATTCACCAGTAAGGAACCGGGGTGTCAGGGTGAAACAACTCTACGGTTATGGTTTGCCTCTTAACGACTTCTTCGGTAACTCTGTTCCAAACGGAACATCTCCGGAACCCGGGATCCATGAGCTTGATTGAAATTCTGATTTCTGGGGGCGAAAAGGATCTGTCCATTCACTAATTCATTGCATCTATGATTTGCATTAAGTGCCTTTTACTGTATATTAGTCTTTTGTTTTACCCACAATCAAAATGAGGACATTCCATGTTTCCGCATTATTGTTTCTGATCGCTCTGTATGGCTGTTCTCCGGCCGGGCATCATGAAAAGAATCAAAAGTATGGATAAAAAAATCAGAGGAATATGAGAATTTTACCATCGCTTCTGGGATTTATGATCCTGTCAATCGGGTGTTTTGCCCAGCAACCCTCGTTTATCCTGAACAACCTCGGATATTTTGAAATGGGGGGTGTTAATGTTATGGCTTACCAGGATATATATCCTGAAGGTCATCAGGGAGGTGTTGCCGTAATAATGCATGGAAAACGTCTGGCCACTAACGGGGACCTGCGGCTGGATGAAACCCCGGGTCAGTGGCAGCCGATTCCCAGACAACTCGACCGTAAAGTTGATGAAGCCGGAAAGACAATAACTGTAAACCTCGCATATCCTGATCCTGCAATAAACAGAAAAGGATTTAATCCGATAGAGTATCCCGATCTGGATCTCAATTATACTGTGAAGATAAGATCGGAGGATGCCTCAGTTGTTGTTACGGTCGATCTCGATAATCCGGTACCTGAGGAGTTTATTGGTAAAGTCGGCTTCAATATGGAGTTGTTCCCGGGAATATTATTCGGGAAGACATGGATAATGGACAAAAAGTCAGGGATCTTTCCCCGTCAGGCCAACGGGCCAGCCTTAACCGACGGGAAGGGAGAAATTGTTGCGGCCGTGCCGATATCGACAGGCAGGAAGCTGACCGTGGCTCCTGAAAGTGACCTTCTGAGGATGTCGATAGAATCGAGGACCGGCGACCTGCAGCTTCTTGACGGCCGTTATGTCCATAATAACGGATGGTTTGTAGTCCGTTCGCTTGTAGCGGCAGGAGCAACGGAAAATGCAGTGGAATGGATTATAAGCCCCAATATGGTTTCCGGATGGCGGAGTGATCCTGTTATCCATGTTTCGCAGATAGGATATCACACAGATCAGGATAAGGTTGCAATAATTGAAGTTGACAAAAACGATAAAACGCCAAGAAATGCTGAACTTATCCGCATTGGCGAGAACGGAAGCAGAACGGTAATGACCGGAATCAATCCTGAATTATGGGGTTCGTTTCTCAGGTACAGGTACTTCATGTTTGACTTTTCTTCTTTCAGGCAGGAAGGCATGTATTGTGTTAAATACGGTGATGAGCTGTCGCAGCCTTTCAGGATTTCACCGGATGTATTCAAACGCGATGTCTGGCAGCCGACACTTGAATATTTTCTTCCGGTTCAGATGTGTCATATGAGGGTAAATGAGAAGTACAGGGTATGGCATGGATTGTGTCATATGGACGACGCGCTTATGGCTCCGGTAAATCATAATCACTTTGACGGTTATATCCAGGGTCCGTCAACACTTACACATTACAGTCCGGGAGATCATGTCCCGGGTATTAACATTGGCGGATGGCACGACGCCGGTGATTACGACCTGAGAGTGGAATCACAGAGTTCAGAGATTTATATTCTGGCAATGGCCTTTGAGGCTTTCAACGTAACCTGGGACGAGACAGCTATCGACCAGAAGACCCGCATTGTGGAGATCCACCAGCCTGACGGCAGACCTGATATCCTTCAGCAGATTGAGCATGGTGTTCTTTCCGTCGTTGGCGGTTACAAAAGCCTTGGCAGACTGTACAGGGGAATTATTTGTCCTGACAAAAGACAATATGTCCTTCTGGGCGACGGATCAACAATGACGGACGGACTGGTCTATTATAAGGATATGATGCCGGAGTCACAAAAAGGGAACTCCTATTCTTTTCCTGACGACCGTCTGGTATTTACCGAGGAGAATCCCTCGAGGGAGCTGACGGTGGCAGCTCATCTTGCAGCCGCTTCACGAACTTTAAAGGGCTTCAACGACACGTTGAGCGATCAGGCTCTGGAAGTGGCAAGGGCAATATACTCGAATGAGTATAACCTTTCAGGCAGGGTAATGAATTCCAAACTTCATGCAGCTTCGGAGCTTCTCCTTACAACGGGAGAAGAGCAGTACAGGAAATTCATCCTTGAAAATGAGACTGCAGTTATTAAAGGTATCCGTGATCTGGCCTGGCTCCTGGGAAGAAGCCTTGACAAAATCGGGAACGTGCAATTCACAAGTTCAGTTCGGACTGCGGCAAAAACACTTTCGGATGAGATCACAAAATTATCGGCGGAAACACCCTTCGGAGTACCATACAGACCGCATATATGGGGAGCAGGCTGGGATATTCAGTCTTTCGGGGTGAGACAGTATTACCTGCACAAATACTTCCCGGATATATTTCAATCAGCTCCTGTCTTCAATGCCCTAAACTTTATCCTTGGCGTGCATCCGGGAGAAAACACTTCCTCGTTTGCTTCGGGTGTGGGATCGAGATCAACAACAGTGGCTTACGGGGTTAACAGGGCTGACTGGTCATACATCCCGGGAGGAGTATCTTCCGGAACTGCCCTTATACGCCCTGATTTCCCGGAACTCCTTGACTGGCCTTATCTGTGGCAGCAACAGGAATATGTAATGGGAGGAGGCGCTACTAATTTTATGTTCCTTGTTCTGGCTGCAGACGAACTTTTAGGAGGCAAATAATCTGCTAATTTCTACAAGTGAATGCATAAGTTTACAAAAGACGGCAACAGAATTGCTAACCTGATCTTTCCTGCAGTTTTTTTTACAGGGATTTATGTATTCTTTGCTTTCTTTTATCCTGGTCATCTTCACTTCGTAGAACAGTTTCAGCTTCTGGTCCTTACATGGAAAGGTTTTTTTGAAACAATCAGTGTCCCCGGAGGCTTGTGCGCATATCTGGGCAGTTTTTTAACCCAGTTCTATTATTTGCCTGCGGCCGGGCCGCTGGTTATCGCTATGCTGCTTTTGATTCTTCATCTGATTATGAAGAAGATCCTGTTTCCCGTGAGCAGCAGTTCCTTCCACCTGCCTCTCAGCTTTGTTCCCTCTCTGTTTGCCTGCATGCTTTTGTGCAATGAATTCTATCCCTTGTCGGCAATAGTGGGTTTTCTGGCTTCTCTGATTGCAGCCTGGATCTATATTTCCATAAGAAATCGACGAAAGAGGCTGATTGCAGGTATTTCAATACTCGCAATAACCTACTGGACTGCCGGTGGATCGATGTACAGCCTGATGCTCATAATGGTCGTATTCGAACTGATCCTTCACAGTAAGTCAGCCCTAAGGGAAGGAAAGGAAGACTTTCAGACTTTATCATGGCTCTGGCTGCCTGCATATGTTCTTTTATCGGTAATTCTTCCTGTTCCGGTTCTTGGATTAATCAGTTCTGAGCCGGCAGGAGTATTATACCTCAGCAATACTTACTACAAAATAGCCGGGACTGTTCCCGCAGAGATCTTTATTCTGTTCCTTTTCCCACCCTTGCTGTTGGTGTTATGTTCTTTAATAAGGGTGAGTGAAAGACTGCGAAAGATTCTATTGACAATTGAGATTTGTTTTTTGATCGGTTTTGCTTTTGCGGGTCTTAAACACTACACAAACTTTGATGCAGAGGTTGTAATGACATACGATTATCTCGTAAGGAAGGGGAGATGGAACGATGTTATTGAGTATGCCCGAAAGCATCCCCCCCAAAACTACCTGTCATTGTCCATGCTAAATCTTTCGCTGGCAAAGACAGGCCGGATGGCAGATCAACTATTTAATTATGAGCAGCATGGGACTAACGGACTCTTCCTTCCTTTCAACAGGGAATATGTTGCGCCCATTATGGGTAATGAAATACTCTATAACCTTGGTTTTACCAATGCTTCACAGCAATATGCCTTTGAGAGCATGGAAACGATCCCCGACAGGGGGAAATCAGCCAGGGTTATAAGGAGGCTTGCCGAAACAAACATTATTAACGGACAGTACAGGGTTTCGGAGAAGTATCTGAAGCTTCTCCGTAAGACTCTGTTCTACCGGAAATGGGCAGAAAATGCGATGACATACCTTTACAATGAAGATATGATCAACAATCATCCCGACTGGGGTGAGAAGAGAAGGTTTATGATAAGAAACGACTATTTCTTTCATGTTGAGAACATTGAGACTGCCCTCAACAGGATGGTAAAGGAGCATCCGGAAAACAAGCTGGCTTTTGAATACCTTATGGCATTTTATCTTATCGGCAAGGATCTCAGGAGTTTTTCTGCTCTTATTCCCCTTATGGGTAAAATGGAGTACAAAAGTATTCCGGTTTCATACCAGGAAGCTGTTACATTCATCGTTGTCTCGAATAATCAGGACCCTGCAACACAGTCGCCTCCGTACATAAGCAATGATACTAAAATCAGGCTCCGTGAGTATGCGGAAATATACAATAATTCGAGGGATGCCGGGGAAAGTCTCCGAAGCAATTTCTCGGGCACATACTGGTACTATATGCATTTCAATGATTACACCTACCGTAAGGAGGAAGTTAAACAGAAAAACCTGTACTGATGAATATTACCGGACGGATATTGGTGCTGATTACTGCCTGTATTACATATTCATGCGGATGTCCGGACCGTGATATAAAGGTTGAGGATACTCTCCCTCCTTTATTTCCTGATTACTGTGATGTTACGGTTCCTGTTTCGGTAGCTCCCCTGAACTTCAGGATTAATGGATCTGATAAATCACATGTAATTATTTCAGGTACAAAAGGGAAAGTTGCAATCAGGTCGAAAGGGAAAGTCAGGATACCTGAAAAGAAATGGAGAAGGTTATTGAAGGACCACACGGATGCTTTTCTTACAGTGAACGTCGAAGCCCGTATGGGTAAAAAATGGACCAGATTCAGACCATTCACCATACGGATCAAAAGCGACCCTGTCGATCAGTGGATAGCCTACAGGCTTATAGCGCCAGGATATGAGTCATACAGCGACATGGGAATCTATCAGAGGGATCTTCGCTCATTCAGGCAAAAAAACGTAATAACAAACAGGTTTCCGGCAAATACCTGCATGAATTGTCACTCCTTTCACAATTACAATCCTGAAAGAATGATGTTCCATATCAGAGGGGATATTTCAGGAACAGTGCTGATTGATGGAAATGACGTGATAAAGCTGAATACAAAAGTTAAGGAGACAATTGCCAATTGTATTTATCCATACTGGCATCCCTCAGGAGAGTATATCGCATTTTCGGTCAATAATATTTCGCAGGTTTTCCATTCTGTACCTGATAAGCGTGTTGAGGTATTCGATTCAAAGTCCGACATCGTTGTATACGACATAAGGAATAACACGATCATTACCGACACCGTTATTTCGTCAGAAAGAAGTTTTGAGACATTTCCCTCTTTTTCACCTGATGGGAAAAGCCTTTACTTCTGCTCAGCCGTAAGTGCTTCTCAGCCTGAAAATTACAACAAGGTGAAATACAACCTGTGCAGGATAGATTTTGACCCCTCGACAGGCAGGTTCGGAAATAGTACAGATACGCTTGTTAATGCTTCATCGGCAAATAAGAGTGTCTCCTTTCCCAGGGTCTCTCCCGACGGAAGGTATCTTCTCTATACTTTGTCTGACTATGGGAACTTTTCCATTTGGCACAGGGAGGCTGATTTGTATATTATTGATCTTGAGTCAGGTATTGTATCCCCAGCTGATGCTCTCAACTCAACTGACACGGAAAGTTATCATTCCTGGTCATCAAATTCACGCTGGGTGATCTTCAGCAGCAGGAGAATGGACGGTCTCTACACCAGACCTTATATAGCCTACTTCAGCGAAGAAGGTTCTTTTAGCAAACCATTTATGCTGCCGCAGAAGGATCCGGATCTGTATGAGCTTTCCCTGAAGTCATTTAATGTTCCTGAGTTTATCAGGGGAGAGATAAAAAAAGACAGCCGTTCATTGATAAAGGTCATCAGATCTCCGGCAATGGATGTTAAATTTGAAATTCGCGACTAAAAGATCAGGATTTGTTCCGGAAGAATCATAAGGCATTATTGAAAAGGGCATTAAAAAAATTATAAAAATGAAGAAAGCAGGTATATTATTGGCAATGCTGATCCTTTTTTCAGGATGCGCCAGAGATAAAACAAAGTTTGCACTGCCTGCCCTGATCAGCGACAACATGCTGATCCAGCAAAAAAGTGATGTTAAGTTCTGGGGCCGGGCTGCACCTGGAAAAAAGATCCATCTCGTAGCAGGATGGAATGAAACAGGAAGTACGGTTGCAGATGAGGAAGGCAGGTGGTCGCTTACCATTCCATCTCCTGAACCAGGAGGACCTTATGAACTCACTATATCTGCCAGGGATACTTCTGTTACTGTAAAGAACATTCTTGTCGGAGAAGTATGGGTTTGTTCAGGACAGTCGAATATGGAAATGCCATTGGCAGGCTGGCCGCCAAACGATACAATTATGCATTCGGCAGAGGCTATTGCTTCGGCAGATCTTCCCTCGATACGGCTATTCATAGTACAGAGAATGGCTTCAGGGGAGTCTCTTGAAGATTGCTCCGGAAGGTGGGAGGTTTGTTCCCCGTCGAGTGTCGGTCAGTTCAGTGCGACAGCCTATTTCTTCGGTAAAAAGCTGCATGATGAGCTGAATATCCCTGTCGGACTTATCGAATCTGCCTGGGGAGGCACTCCTGCAGAGGCCTGGATATCCGGTGAAGCTCTTGAGAATGAAGGGGAATTCCTGACAGAGATAAAAGCAATACGGGAATCTGCCCCCCTTCTGGCTGAATACCAGTCGTGGCTTAACAGCCACAAACAGTTCACAATAAATCAGGGTACGGAAGATCAGTGGAAAAACCTGCCGCTGGGAGATGAAAAAGTAGCTCTTCCGGACTTTGACGACAAAAACTGGCCGGTAATGACATTACCCGGGCAGTTTGAAAGGGTCACCGGTGATTTTGACGGCACGGTATGGTTCAGGAAAGAAATTGTCCTGCCTCCTGAAATGGAAGGAGAGGATCTTGTTCTTAATTTAGGACCGATAGATGATATGGATGTTACATATTTCAATGGCGCCCTGGTAGGATCTCATGAGGAATCAGGCTTTTACCTGGCAGAAAGGATTTATAGTGTTTCTGGCGGGCTGGTTCGTGCAGGAGCAAACACCATAGCAGTAAGAGTGCTTGACAATCAGGGTGGAGGAGGTATATGGGGCAGAACCGGTTCGATGAAGCTCCTGTATGGCGAAGATAACAGTAAAAGCATTGACATTGAAGGCGACTGGAAGTACCAGCCGGCTGCTGAGCTTGTCGGAAACAGGTTTTTTATTCTCGATCCTTCAGCAAATGAATACATGTCCGTTCAGAGGCCCAGGGCAGCGGGTCCATATTCTCCGACAGCCCTGTATAACGGTATGATAAATCCATTGGTAAGCTACAGGGTGAAAGGAGCAATCTGGTATCAGGGAGAATCGAATGTGGGGCGCGATGCGCAGTACTCCAGAATATTTCCGATTCTGATACGAAACTGGAGGGATTCGTGGGAAAACAGTGACATGCCATTCTATTTTGTCCAGATAGCACCCTATGTCTACAGCGGTGTGGATTCGGCCGAATCGGCTTTTCTTCGGGAGGCTCAGGAGAAGGCTTTGCAGCTTCCGAACACAGGAATGGTAACAACCCTCGATCTTGCGACCGTATTTAACATTCATCCCCCTTTCAAGAAAGAAGTTGGTGAAAGACTTGCCAATATTGCCCTTGCAAAAGACTATGGAAGGAACATTGTTTATCAGGGACCGGTTTTTAAATCGGCAATTGTTGACGGCAAAGCGATAAGGGTAGGTTTTGATTTTGCTGAAGACGGGTTGAAAGGAACAGGTGCCATACTTTCAGAATTTGAAATAGCCGGAGAAGACATGAAATATGTTAAGGCTGATGCCAGGATTGCCGGCGATGAGGTTATAGTTTCGTCTTCAAGAGTTGGAAAACCTGTTTTTGTAAGATACTGCTGGAGAAACGGTGCTTCGGCATCACTGTTTAACAGTGCCGGATTACCGGCTCATCAGTTCAGAATGGATTAATTGAGTAACTTTATAATTTTTAAGAATGAAAAACAAGATCTGTATGAAAAGGATTTACTTTTTAGTTTCGGCAGCATTAACAGCTGCCTCAGTTCTCTTTACCGGATGTCAGAAGAATCAGTCAGTCAGGCAGGAAGTTTTCGGAAACCATGAAGGTAAAAATGTTTATCTTCTCACCCTGACCAACAAAAACGGGAATGTAATAAGGCTGACAAATTATGGGGCCAAGATTAACTGGATAGAAGTTCCTGACAAGAAAGGGACCAAAGCCAATATTACATTCGGGTATGACACTTTTGAAGAAACCCTTGCAGGCGACATGTCGTTCGGCTCAACAGTAGGAAGATATGCAAACAGGATAGCAAACGGGAAATTCACTCTTGACGGAGTTGAATACACTCTTCCGCAGAACAACGGACCAAATACCCTTCACGGAGGACCACTGGGATGGCATAGTGTGGTATGGGATACTGAGATCCTTGGCGACAGCGAATACCCTGCAGTTAAATTCACCTATCACAGCCCGGATATGGAAATGGGATTTCCCGGGAATGTCGATGCGGAGATTATTTACACCTGGACTGATGATAATGAAATTGTTATGGATTATAAAGCCACAACAGATAAGAAAACAGTTATAAACCTTACAAACCATGCCTATTTCAATCTGCATGGCAATGCAGATTATTTCATTACCGATCATATACTCACTATCAGGGCCTCAGCCTTCACTCCTGTTGATTCATTTATGATTCCCACAGGTGAGATAAGGTCTGTTGAAGGGACTCCTTTCGATTTCAGAAAACCTTTAACCATAGAGAGAAGGATTGGAGACGTGGATGAACAGCTTATAATTGGCAAAGGCTATGATCACAATTATGTTCTTGATAACAGTGAAGAGGTCGATGCTATCGTTTTTGAGCCGATCTCAGGAAGAGTACTTGAGGTAATTACCGACCAGCCCGGGTTGCAGCTTTACGTTGGCAATTTTCTGGACGGCAGTCAGAAAGGACACGGAGGTGTTGTCTATAATTTCAGATGCGGATTCTGCCTCGAATCGGGTCATTTTCCCGACAGCCCGAATCACCCTGAGTTTCCTTCGACAGTACTTAACCCCGGGGAAACATATAAAACCCGGACTGTTTACAGATTCAGCATTCTTTAAGTTCATATTAAATAAAACCGTAAAAACATGACAACACGCCGTTTGTTCCTAAGAAACACTGCTATTGCGGCAGCAGGTCTGAGCATCGCCCCAACGGTTAACGGAGCCTTTAAGAGAATTCCCGCCAGCGACAGAATAAATGTCGGGGTTATTGGATGCAACGGTCAGGGTTTCAGCAACCTTACAGCCTTCCTCGAGAATCCCCAGGTTGAATGTCTTGCATTGTGCGACATCGACAGTTCGGTTCTGGAGCGCAGGGCAGGTAACGTTGAAAAGATGAGAGGCAGGAAACCTGCATCTCTCTACAAGGACTGGAGAAGCCTCATTGATAATAAGGATATAGATGTAGTAATTATTGGCACCCCTGATCACTGGCATTGCATCCAGATGGTTGCTGCCTGTGAGGCCGGCAAGGATGTTTTCGTTGAAAAACCGATAGGCCGGACAATAGAGGAGTGCAATCTTATGGTGAAAGCAGCTTCGAAATACAAGCGGGTGGTTCAGGTCGGACAGTGGCAAAGGAGCGATCCCCACTGGCAGGAAGCAGTCGATTTTATCAGGAGCGGAAAACTTGGAAAGATAAGGCTGGTACGGGTCTTCTCCTATCAGGGGTGGTGCCCTTCTATTCCGGTTGTCCCGGATAGTCCCGTGCCTGAAGGCGTTGATTATGATATGTGGCTTGGTCCTGCAACAAAAAGGCCATTTAATAAAAACCGCTTTCATTTCACTTTCAGATGGTTCTGGGATTACGCCGGCGGGCTTATGACCGACTGGGGAGTTCATCTTCTCGATTATGCACTTTTCGGAATGAATGTCACCGCCCCAAAATCGATAATGGCTATGGGAGGAAAATACGGCTATCCCGATGATGCCTGTGAAACACCCGACACCCTTCAGACAATATATGAGTTTGACGGTTTCAACGTGCTGTGGGATCATGCAATAGGAATTGATGACGGCGCGTATGGACGCAATCATGGCCTTGGTTTCGTCGGAGAGAACGGCACCCTTGTCGTTGACAGGGGAGGCTGGGAAGTTATTCCTGAAAAGGTTAACGGTAAGATCCGCATGGAAGCTGTACCATTGAAGAAAGGGACGGGAAAAGGTCTGAGCAACCATGTAAAAAACCATCTTGAATGTATAGTCACCCGTAATCCAAACACAAATGCAAGCATAGAGATAGGAGCTCATATTGCCAAATTCTCTGCCCTGGGCAACATAGCCTACAGGACAGGCAAAAAGCTTGTATGGGATGGAACGAAGTTCACCAACGACGCCGGGTCAAACAGTTATCTTGTTCCTGATTACAGAGAACCCTGGAAACTTCCGGTTGTATAAACTCATAAACGGTATTGTATGAAGATTTTCTCTTTCCTGGTTACTGTTTCAATTGCCTTCCTGAATTTTCAGGCAGCATATGGCGGGCCTGATATATTCAGAGCAGCTAATCTCAGGTGCGAATACCTTGTCTCTCCTCTGGGAGTTGACGCTGAAGGCCCCCGTTTGTCCTGGATGCTTGATGACACAAGAGATGGTGCAGTTCAAAAAGCATTCAGGCTAGTGGTCGGAACAGATTCGGCCGGGGTGGCAGAGGGCAAGGGAGATGCATGGGACTCGGGGCGGATTGATTCTGACCGCATAATGATCAGATATTCAGGTAGAAGTCTGGAGCCATTTACCAGATATTTCTGGAGTGTTGAATTGTGGGATATGAACGGGGAAAAAAGCATCCCTGTGATTTCCTTCTTCGAAACCGGGATGCTTAAGGCAGAAAACTGGAAAGGCTCATGGATAAGTGACAAGAATGGTACAGATACCCGTGAGGCCCCATTTTTCAGAAAAGAATTCAGTACTGTGAAAAGAGTAACAGCAGCAAGGGCCTACATTGCTGCAGGAGGACTTTACGAATTGTATATCAACGGAGAAAAAGCAGGCGATCACAGGCTCGATCCGACATATACCCGGTTCGACCGCAGGAATCTGTATGTTACTTACGACGTTACTTCACTGGTTAAACAAGGGAGAAATGCCGTCGGTGTCCTTCTTGGCAACGGCTGGTACAATCATCAGTCGACAGCTGTCTGGTATTTCGACCGTGCACCATGGCGAAACAGGCCTGTATTCTGCATGGACCTGAGAATAGAGTATGATGACGGATCGGAGGAGACTCTGTCTACGGACAATTCCTGGAAAACGTCTCTAAGCCCGGTAGTCTTTAACAGTATTTATACAGCTGAACATTATGATGCCAGATTGGAACAACCGGGATGGAACAAAGCAGGATTTGACGACAGCCGCTGGGAAAGCAGTGTATACAGGGCAGCTCCTTCGCAGAATATTGTTTCACAACAGCTGCATCCGATAAGGAATGTAGAAAGGATTCCTTCGAAAAGTATCAACAAGATCAATGATACGACATGGGTATTTGATCTTGGCCGGAACATTTCTGGAGTTTCTGAATTCACGGTAGAAGCTGACAAAGGCACCGTGTTCCGCCTCAAGCACGGGGAGAGGATTTATCCTGACGGAAGAGTCGACATCTCGAACATCGATGTGCACTACCGCCCCACTGATGACAGTGATCCTTTTCAGACTGATATCTTCATAGCCGGTGGTAACGGGACCGAGGTTTTCATGCCGCGCTTCAACTACAAGGGATTTCAATATGTCGAGGTTACATGCAGCAAACCGCTTGAGCTGACATCAGGGAACCTTAAGGGTTTTTTCATGCACAGCGATGTGCCGCCGGTTGGTTCGATAGAGACATCGAGCGAACTTATCAACAAGATCTGGAAAGCCTCAAATGTTTCCTACCTGTCGAATCTTTTCGGTTACCCGACCGATTGTCCTCAAAGGGAGAAGAACGGCTGGACCGGCGATGCGCATATCGCTGTTGAAACAGGCCTTTATAATTTTGACGGCATTACCGTTTACGAGAAATGGCTCGCCGATCACCGCGATGAGCAGCAGCCTAATGGTGTCCTTCCGGCAATAATACCTACAAGCGGCTGGGGCTATCACTGGGCTAACGGACCAGACTGGACCAGCACCATTGCCATTATACCATGGAATATCTATCTTTTTTATGGAGATTCAAAACTATTGTCCGACTGTTATGACAATATAAAACGTTATGTAGACCGGATAACCGAAATAAGTCCGGCCGGTCTTACTTCATGGGGCCTTGGTGACTGGGTTCCCGTAAAGTCAAAGGCACCGGTCGAACTCACATCTTCAATTTATTACTTTGTCGACGCTACGATACTGTCAAAAGCTGCCTTATTGTTTGGCAAGGAGGAGGACCATCTTAAGTACAGCACTCTTGCTGAAAAAATTAAGAATTCCATAAACACCAGGTATCTAAACTATGAAACAGGAATATACGGAAGCGGTTTTCAGACTGAACTGAGCATGCCCCTTCTCTGGGGAGTCGTACCTGAAGAATTAAAGGATAAGGTTGCTTCAAACCTTGCCCTAAGGGTTAAGGCTGACAATATGCACATTGATGTAGGGCTGCTTGGAACAAAATCCATTCTCAATGCACTGAGCGAGAACGGGTACCCTGATATTGCCTACGTTCTTGCTTCCAATAAGACCTTCCCGTCGTGGGGATGGTGGATTGTGAACGGTGCGACATCATTCTATGAGAACTGGCCTATAAATGCAACTGACGACATATCAATGAACCATATTATGTTCGGAGAGATAAACGCATGGTTCTACAAGGCTCTCGGAGGGATTCTTCCTGATCCGGAAGCTCCCGGCTTTAAAAACATAATATTGAAACCATTTTTTGTCGACGGACTTTCCTTTGCCAGGACCACACACAAGTCACCCTATGGTTTGATAAGTTCCGGCTGGACCAGAAACAAAAAAAGGGTAAGTTGTGAGGTCTCTGTTCCCCCCGGTTCCACCGCTTCATTTTTTGTTCCTTCAGGTTTTTCCAGAACAAAGGTTCATCTTTCATCAGACGGAGTGCCGGTTGATCCGGAAGGGAATTCAGACGGATCATTGAAGCTGATGGCTGGCCGTTATAAAATTGATCTCAGGAAAGATTGACTGGCATCCGGCATTAGGCTTATGGCTGACCCGGGGGCGGAGCATCTTCAGGTTTTGTTCCCCATTTCTCTGAAGGATAAGGGCCCATCACAAGCACAAGATCTCCGCCCCTGGTTATCTCTTCATGCGTGATCCAGGTTCTCGTTATTGTTTTTCCATTCAGTATTGCCGACTGGATATATTTGTTTTTCTCAGAGTTATTCAGTGCGACTACCGAAAATGATCCTGTTTTTCCGGTGTTTATTGTCGCCTTCCCGAAAAGAGGGCTTCCCAGGACATATACCGAGCTGCCTGGTGCGACAGGATAGAATCCGATTGAGCTGAAGATGAACCATGACGAAAGGGAACCCATGTCCTCGTTCCCGCATAATCCACCGGGGCCTGTCCTGTAAAGAGTTTCGGTAATCTGTCTGACTCTTTGCTGTGTCTTCCACGGACTGCCTGCATAATTGTACAGGTAAGCCACATGGTGTGAGGGCTGGTTCCCATGGACATACTGACCTATTGTACCTACTACGCCTACGTATTTCGGAGGTGTAATGTCGGGGCTCATCTCAAAGAATTCATCAAGCCGGGCAACGAAATTTTCCCTGCTGCCGAAAAGTTCTACCAGACCGGCCGGATCATGCTGCACAGACCAGATGTACTGCCAGGCATTTGATTCGGTGTAGTGTCTGTTGGGCCGTCGACCTACAAGAAGAGGGTCGAAGTACCTGTAATATGTATGGTCACCCTCCTTTACTATTTCCTGCTTTCTCCCTTCAATGGCCTCCAGCCAGGAACCGTCATTATTTTTCGGTCGCATGAATTGCGTTTCAGGGTCCCAGAGGTTTTTATAACATTCTGCCCTTAAAAGGAATAACTTCTCATCCTCTTTCCTTCCAAGCTGGTTTGCAATCTGTGCAATGCACCAGTCGTCATATGCCATTTCCATTGTAATTGAGACTGATTCAGTGACCCTGTCGACCGGGAGATAGCCTTTTTCAATGTAATATGACAGTCCCGGTCTTCCTGCATGGGCAGGTACAGGAGGAAGGGGACCGGAAATGGCCTTTTTCTTCATGGCTTCGTAAAGGAACCTGATATCATAATCCCTGAACCCTTTTCTGTACGCATCGGCGATTATAGGGATCAGATGATCTCCCACCATACGTTCTCCCGAGACATTTATAAAATGCTGGGCAGGGAGCCATCCGTAATCCCTTGTTTTTGCTTCTATCGATTTTATAATGTCATTAACACTCCCTGGGGCAACCAGTGTGAGAAGCGGATGCTGCGTCCTGTAAGTGTCCCAGCATGAGAATGAACCGTAGTAGTCGAATCCCTTTGCCTGGTGGACATTGCCGTCCATTCCGCAGTACATGCCGTCGACATCCTGGGAAATGTATTGTGCAAGAAGGGAGTGGTAAAGGGAAGTATAGAAAATTACTTTCTGATCTTCTGTTGCCCCCTCAATCTCTATTGCGGATAAAGCTTTATTCCAGGTATCCCTTGCGTTTCTTCTTATCTGATCAAAATTCCATTCCGGGATCTCGGTCTTAAGGTTTTTCCTTGCGCCTTCTATACCAGTGTAGGAAATCCCTGTTTTTACCAGTATCTCTTCACCTTCAGATGTTGTGAAAGTTACGAATGCACCGATGCTGGTTCCTTTTTCGCCGTTTTTGTATGGGAAAATGCTTCCCTTAGACTCAGGTGTTACATATCCGGCATCAAAGGTCCCGTAATACCTGAAAGGTTTACTGAATTCCGCCACAAAAAAAATCTTTCCGTTCCCGGATCTTCTGAATCCTTCAATGCATGAATCATTAATAATCCTGAGTTCCGAATCTCCATCTGCTTTGGCGTCACCGATCTGATGCCCAAGGTCAAGTATTATTCTGGCATTTTGAGATTCCGGGAAGGTATACCTGTGAAATCCCGCTCTGCGGGTGGTGGTGAGTTCCGCTTTAATATTATAATCTTTAAGCAAAACAGAGTAGTATCCCGGTGTGGCGATTTCGTCAGAATGACTGAATCGTGACCTGTATCCGTCGTCAGGAGCTTCGGCAGTTCCCGGGATTACCTGGAGTCTGTCACCCACAGCCGGCATAAGAAGGATATCTCCTCCGTTAGCCATTCCTGTTCCGCTCCAGTGAGTATGGCTGAATCCGATGATGCTGTTGTCAGAATAAGTATACCCCGAACTGTATGTCCAGCCGTTTGTGCCGGCATCGGGACTCAGGTGAACCATGGCAAAAGGTAGCGAAGCCCCGGGGAAAGTATGTCCGAAGAAGTCAGTCCCGATGAACGGATCAGCGTAATCGGCAGGTTCCCTGACCTGAGCCTTAATTGATGAATTTAAAATGACAAGGCATGCTATTGCGGCTTTTAATGGGAGTTTCATTTTCTCAATTGTCTTGTAAATAATGTCTTCAGTTTCATTCTGGCCAGTTTGCCGGACAAACTGAAGAAATATACTAAAAAATTGTCTTGAAGGTTATGGTTGTTTCACATTGGGGAAGCATATCCTTATTTTCTTTCTTAAGAAGAAGATTTTTCCTAATTTGGTTTTGTCAAAAAACCTAATATCCATGAAAAAGCTAATGACCATAATCTTCCTGACAATTGTGACAGCATGTTTCAGTATAGTCCTTTGCCAGGAACAGGCTTCAGGATTTCCTTTTCAGAATACTGATCTCACCATTGAACAGCGTGTTGCTGATCTTGTCTCGAGGATGACACTTAAGGAAAAGGCTGATCAGCTCTTATACACCGCTCCTGCTGTTCCGAGGCTTGGAATACCGGCCTACAACTGGTGGAACGAAGCTTTGCATGGGGTTGCGAGAGCTGGTTATGCGACTGTCTTTCCCCAGTCGATAACTATTGCAAATTCGTGGGATGAAGGGCTCATGTTCGAGGTCGCCAATGCCATTTCAGATGAAGCAAGAGCCAAGTATCATGAATTTCAGAGAAGAGGTAAAACGGGCATTTACCAGGGGCTTACCTTCTGGTCTCCGAACATAAACATTTTCCGTGATCCAAGATGGGGGAGGGGGCATGAGACCTATGGTGAAGATCCATTTCTTACCGGGAGGATGGGGTATCAGTTCGTAAGGGGAATGCAGGGGGATGATCCGAAATACCTTAAAACGGTTGCCACAGCCAAGCATTATGCTGTCCACTCCGGTCCCGAGTCACTGAGGCATGAATTCAATGCCAGGGTAAGCGAATCTGATCTAAGGGAGACCTATCTTCCGGCATTCAGGACCCTTGTGGTCGATGCAGGAGTTTATTCTGTAATGGGGGCCTATAATCTGTTCCGCGACTATCCCTGTTGTGCCAACCCGGAATTGTTCAGTATTCTAAGAGATGAATGGGGATTTCAGGGATACATTGTCTCTGACTGCTGGGCTATTTCCGACTTCTACAGGTTTACAAAAGTAGCCAGCGATGCGGCAGAGGCTGCAGCGCAGGCAGTTAAGGCAGGGACTGATCTTGAATGCGGTGTTGATTACAAACATCTTGTGACTGCGCTTGAAAGAGGACTTCTGACAGAGGATGATATAGACAGGGCGGTTACAAGGGTCTTTACAGCGCGCTTCAGGCTTGGTATGTTCGACCCGGATGATATGGTCCCCTATGCAGCGATACCATATTTTGTGAATTGTTCCGACTTTAACAATTCCCTCGCATGGAATGCTGCTGCCAAATCAATTGTACTGCTAAAGAATTCCGGCAATATTCTGCCCCTTGATAAAACGATTAAGACTATTGCGGTCATTGGTCCCAATGCGGATAATTTCGAGTCGCTCATTGGCAATTATAATGGAATACCAATGGATCCTGTTACGATACTGAGGGGTATAAAAAATAAACTTTCGCCCGAAACAAAAGTTATCTATGAAGAAGGAAGCGACCTTGCAGAGGGAATACATAATCTTACTGTAATACCTTCGAGGTACCTTATTACTCAGGATGGAAAACAGGGTGCCCTCGGGGAGTATTTTGACAACAGGGAAATGAAGGGAGAGCCTCTTTTTAAAAGAATTGATGATAAAATTGATTTTTACTGGGAGCATCTTTCCCCAAGATCCGACATGCCTGATGATGATTTTGGCGTCAGATGGACAACATGGCTGGTTGCTCCGGAAAGTGGTACGTTCTATCTGGGATCGTGGGGATCATCGGCTTATGAAATACTCGTTGACGGTGAAAAATTCTTGTCGTACAGGGGAGAACATCATGCCTTTCACATGGAAAAAGCAATAGAACTGAAAGAAGGAGAAAAATACAAAATAGAAGTTCTCTACAGAAATTTTGCAGGGGATGCTGATATGAAGCTTCTCTGGAGCAGGCCCCGTAAGGGGCTTGTTGAGAAGGCAGTTGCTGCAGCCCGTCAGGCAGATGTTACAGTTCTCGTTCTTGGATTGTCGCAGCGTCTGGAGGGAGAGGAGATGTCAATAAAAATCGAAGGTTTCTCAGGAGGCGACCGGACAAGCCTGAACCTTCCGGCCGTCCAGGAACAGCTTCTGGATGCTGTCACAGCCACAGGGAAGCCTGTTGTTGTTATTCTTACCAACGGTGGAGCCCTTTCGGTCAACAACGCCAACGAAAAGGCAGCTGCTGTTCTGCTTGCCGGATACGGCGGACAACAGGGAGGCAATGCAGTCGCCGATGTTCTTTTCGGAGACTACAATCCTGCCGGCAGACTTCCTGTTACATATTATAAATCTGTAGACCAGATTCCGGAATTCGAAGATTACAATATGATCGGGAAAACTTACAGGTATTTTACTCAGGAACCTCTTTATCCGTTCGGCTATGGTCTTAGTTATACAACTTTTGAGTATGGCAACCTTTCAGTACCTCCCAGGGCTCTTGCCGGAGAGAAGGTAAAAGTCAGTGTTACAGTTCGTAATTCAGGAGACAGGGAAGGTGATGAGGTTGTTCAGCTTTATCTGACCGACGAAAAAGCCTCGACACCACGACCCATCCGTCAGCTCGAAGGCTTTGAAAGAGTAAATCTGAAGCCGGGAGAGAGTAAAATTGTGGGGTTCACCCTCGAGCCCCGGCAATTCTCGATAATTAACAGCAAAGGCAGGAGGGTGGCAGAACCAGGGTATTTTACTGTTTCCATCGGGGGCAAGCAGCCTGGCTTTAACGGCTATCTCGATCCCGGGTTCACTCAGGTGCTTTCAGGCAGGATCAGGATTACCGGAAAGGAAGTCCCCTTTTCAAACTGAGGGAAAGACACTTCAGGGTAAAAAAATGCAGCCTTTTTATTGCCGGTATATCAATTTTAACTCTGCAAATCATTATTGTACCAGAGTTATTTCAGCATGTCTGGATGATGGAAGATTTATATGAAATCTTTAAAATTAGGTAGTAAAACCGGAGGAATTATTTCGATTGTTTGGTTACTTTTGCCTTTATGTGAAAAATTTTAAGATGCAGACAGAAAACCATCTACTGAAGAAACGTGTAAATCTTTTTGACGGGATATCAATCGTTGCGGGATCCATGATAGGTTCCGGGATATTCATCGTAAGTTCAGATATTGCAAGAAATGTGGGTTCGCCCGGTTGGCTGATGGTGGTCTGGCTTATAACGGGCATCATAACTGTTATAGGAGCAATCAGCTACGGTGAGCTTGCATCAATGATGCCACATGTTGGTGGACAGTATGTTTATCTCAAGGAGGCCTATCATCCTCTGATTGGATTTCTTTTCGGATGGACGACATTCCTTGTGATCCAGTGCGGTTCAATCGCCGCAGTTGCTGTTGCTTTCGCTAAATTTACGGGAGTGCTGATACCATGGATATCCGACAGGAATATATTGTTTCAGGCTGGTTTTCTTAAGGTTAACAGCACCATGGTGGTGGCTATCGCCAGTATTGCTTTCCTAACCTGGCTGAATACCAGAGGTATTGTAACAGGTAAGACAGTTGTTAATATCTTCACCTCGACCAAGGTCATTGCATTGTTCGGATTTATCCTGATTGGTTTTTTTGCTGTAAGGGGTAATACTTCCTGGGAACTCAACAAGGAAGTTTTCTGGGATGCGTCTCAGATAGGAAACGGCGACAAGGCTATTCCCCTTGCTGGCTTTGCTCTTGTTGCTGCAGTGGGAGCTGCACTTGTCGGGTCATTGTTTTCCTCCGATGCATGGTATAACGTAACCTATATTTCAGGTGAGGTCATAAATCCCAAACGGACGGTTCCTCTCAGCCTTATTTTCGGAACCCTTATTGTTTCGGTGATCTATCTGTTTACCAACTGGGTCTATATAAGAATTCTTCCGCTTTCCGGATCACCTGAGGGGGTGGATACTCTTGCCCGGGGTATACAGTTTGCAACCGACGACAGGGTTGCAACATCAGCGATGAATGTTGTTTTCGGCGACATTGCAGCGGTCATTATGGCCGTCTTCATAATGGTAAGTACTTTCGGATGCAATCACAGCCTTATCCTGGCCGGTCCGAGGGTATATTATGCCATGGCAAGGGATGGACTGTTCTTCAAAAAGGTCGGGGAGATAAACAGAAAGGGAGTACCCGGATTTGCAATTGCCCTTCAGGGTTTATGGGCCGTTCTGTTATGTCTCTCAGGAACATATAGCGATCTGCTTGATTATGTGATTTTTGCAGTTCTTATTTTCTTTGCCCTGACAATAACTGCCATTTTTATCCTGAGGGTTAAAAGGCCGGATATTCCCAGGCCCTATAAAGCATGGGGATACCCTGTGATACCTGCCGTTTACATCCTTACGACCACCTTCATTATGATAATCCTTCTTCTGTATAAACCAAACTATACTTTTCCGGGTCTGGTTATTGTCCTGATCGGCATACCTGTGTATTATTTGTGGCGCAGATCCTCGCGTAATTCCGGTACCGAGATTATCAGGAAATACGATGATGAAGAATAAAGGGAATCACTAATTTTGTTACTGTCACGGTTTTTAATCCCGGCCGCAACATTAACGGTCCGGCAATGTCGTGTATATTTATTAAAAAAGGGAGTTAAGCTTCTTATGTTCCCCGAAGAATTTATAAAGCGGATATCAGTTCAGGACTATATTGACAGGGACGGTTTGCTAAGTGCCTTGAGTGAATCCTCTCCCGTAAGCATAAGGATAAATCCACGGAAATGGGACTATATGCCGGCAGGCTCAGAACCTGTTCCCTGGTGCAAATCAGGTTTCTATCTTGCAAATCGTCCTTCATATACCCTTGATCCATTATTTCATTCAGGATGCTACTATCCTCAGGAAGCTTCCGGAATGTTCATCGAACGGATTTTTAAAAAAGTGATTGATACCCCGGATTACCTTAAGGTTCTGGATCTTTGCGGAGCTCCGGGAGGTAAAAGTACCCATCTTTCATCGCTGACAGGACAAGGCAGCCTTCTTGTTTCCAACGAAGTGATAAAACCAAGGGCGGAGATTCTTAAGGAAAATATTATCAGGTGGGGAGGGGGAAATACTCTTGTAACCCGAAACGATCCTTCTGCATTCAAAGACCTGCCAGGATTCTTTGACATTATCCTGGCTGATGTTCCATGTTCCGGCGAAGGTATGTTCAGGGACAGGATCGCTGTGGATGAATGGTCGGTAAAAAATACACTGCTTTGTTCTGAAAGGCAGAAAAGGATAATTGCAGATGTATGGCCGGCACTTCGTCAGGATGGAATTCTTATCTACAGTACCTGCACTTTTAATCCCGCTGAAAATGAAGAGAACATAAAATGGATAACTGAAAGCGGAGATGCAGAGCCGGTAACGGTTGATATTAATGGACTGGAAGGGATCACTCTGATTGAATACAAAGGTGTTACAGGCTATGCCTTCTACCCCGGTTTGACAAGGGGAGAGGGATTTTTTATATCGGTTCTGAGGAAAAAGGAAGGTTCGGAAAGAAGAAAATCCGGATCTTCCGCAAGGAAAACCTTTGAAGTACGGAAAGATGACCGCCGGGTCGTTGAGAAATGGACACATTTCGATCCGGGCAACACTGTGAGAAGGGGATTAGAGTTATATTCTGTTCCCGGTAAGCGCGAGGATTTCATTGTGCTTGACTCTGCACTTAATATCACAAGTCCGGGTACAAGGATCTGCTCTGTCAAAAGCAACGCGTACATTCCTGATCATCAGCTGGCATTGTCGGCCGGGATAAAGAACAATGCGTTTGTTTCTGCCGGACTTGACTACAGGCAGGCGCTGGCTTTTTTAAGAAAGGAACCAGTTGATCCGGGACCTGTTCCGAAGGGATGGTTTCTGGCCTCATATAAAGGGGTAAGTCTTGGATTTTGCAATAATATAGGGAGCAGGATCAATAATTATTTTCCGGTATCTCAGAGGATCAGAATGGATATACCGGAAGATGCAGAAAAGACCATTATAATGTGGAAAATGAAAGACATAAATCATAATGGAAACCAATGACCGCGAATTTCAGGTTTTCGTAAAACCAGCAGGTGCTTTTTGCAATCTGAACTGTTCTTATTGTTATTACCTGAACAAAAAAAGCCTCCACAAAGGTAAAGGCAGGCCTGTTATGAGTGATGAGACTCTTGAACGGTATGTTATCGGGCATTTTGAAGCTTCAACCGACTCCATGGTATTTTTTTCATGGCACGGAGGAGAACCCCTGCTGGCCGGCATTGACTTTTACAGAAAGGCTGTTGATTTTCAGAAGAAGCACAAACCTGCCGGAGTAACTGTTACAAATGGTATTCAGACGAATGGCACTCTTATCGACTGGGGCTGGGCTTATTTTCTTGCGAGTGAGAAGTTCACGGTTGGGATCAGCATTGACGGTCCTGGTGATCTCCACAATCATTTCAGAAAAGGGCCTGACGGGAGTTCATCCCTTTCACGGGCATTAAAGGGTTACGAGTTATTGCAGCGTTCTGGTATTACGACTGAAATCCTGTGCGTGGTAAATTCTTACAATGTCAGATTCCCCCTTATTATCTACAACTTTTTCAAGGATATGGGGGTTAAGTATATAACCTTTCTGCCTCTTGTCGAGCGTCGTCCGGGCAACAGATCAGGAGTTAGCAGGGTCTCGGTTGATGCACTTGATTTTGGGAGATTTCTTATAGCTGTATTCGATGAATGGGTAGAAAAAGACATTGGCAACATAAAGATACAGATTTTTGAAGAAGCAGCCCGGACAGCGTTTCATCAGGAACACACTCTTTGCATTTTCAGGGAGAACTGCGGAGGAGTTCCTGTTGTTGAGATGAACGGTGATTTTTACTCCTGTGATCATTTTGTTGATGCCGACCATCTCGTCGGAAACATAAATAAAGGATCTCTTGCTGCTTTTCTCGACAGCGACAGGCAAAGAGCATTTGGTATGGCAAAATCAGCGACTCTCCCTCGTTACTGCATTGAATGCGGGGTAAGGTCCATGTGCAATGGGGAGTGTCCGAAAAACAGATTTATCACGACCCCGGATGGAGAGAATGGGTTAAATTATCTCTGTGAAGGATACAAAACATTTTTCAACCGTTGCAGGCCCTTTGTGGATGCAATAGCTGAAGAATGGAAAAAACAGAAGGAATAAAACTGGCTTTCTCCCGCCAAACCTATTTCAACTTTTCCTTAAAGAATCCCACAGTTCTTCCCCAGGCAAGTTTTGCTGCCTGTTCGTTGTAACGTTCAGGATTAGAATCATTGTTGAAGGCATGGCTTGCTCCTTCGTACATGAAAATCTGATACTCTTTTCCGGCTTTTTTAAGAGCTTCCTCAAAAGCTGGAATTCCTGCATTTATACCAGGATCGTTGCCTGCATAGTGTGCCATAAGAGGAGCCTTTATCTTTTCTACATCAGCTGGCGCAGGCTGCCGGCCGTAATACGGAACAGCGGCATCGAGGTCGGGCGCATTCACAGCAACGTTGTTCGTCATGGCTCCTCCCCAGCAGAAACCTGTACAGCCAACCTTACCGTTTGAGTTTGGATGTGTCTTAAGGTACTTGACTGCTGCGACAAAATTTTTCGTGGTCTGCTCTCCGTCGAGTTGCTTAAATAAGGCACCTACGTTGCTTACATCTTCAGGTGTTCCTCCAACCGGAGAAAGGGCATCAGGTGCCAGCGCAAGGAAACCCTCTTCCGCCATTCTGCGAGTTACATCCTGTATATGCGGCACAAGGCCCCTGTTTTCGTGAATTACGATCACAGCAGGGAATTTTTTCCCTTTTTTGGGTCGTGCCAAAAAGGCTCTCATTTCACCCGTCGAAGCAGGATAATTGATAAATCCGGTGACAAGAGCCTCGTTCTCCTTCTGTTCAGCGGCATTAAGTCCGTTCCCTTCGAGGGCAGGAAGCAACGCAAGAGCTGCGGCACTGCTCCCGGTAATGACAGCAAGCCTCTTAAGGAACATCCTCCGGTTAAGATGGCCTTTCCGGTAGTCCTTGTACAGATTGTTAACTTGGTTCTCCATATTAAGTGTGTTTTATATCCGAATAGAGTTTCAATTTATAAAAAAAAGACATGCCGGCAAAAAAAATAAGTATCTCCATACAGGATCCTCTTTAGCATTCTAAATTTTTCAATCGATAAATTTAGTGTTTGGAGAAAAGGGAAAGTTTGCTATCTTGGCTAACGTAAAAAGCTCATTCTATGAAACAAGACTTTGAAATTGCACAGGAGGCCCCTATAAGGCCAATTGTTGAAATAGCGCAGACTTTAGGAATTTCTGCTGATGATCTGGAACTTTATGGTAAGTATAAGGCCAAGATTCCCTTGCATTATATTGACGAAAAGAAGGCAAAGAAGGCAAAGCTTATACTGGTAACCGCCATCACTCCGACTCCTGCCGGTGAAGGCAAGACAACCACTTCGATTGGTCTGGCCCAGGCCATGAACAGGATCGGTAAAAAGACCACAGTGGTCTTACGCGAGCCATCTCTTGGACCGGTCTTCGGAATCAAAGGTGGAGCTGCTGGAGGAGGATTCTCCCAGGTGATACCAATGGAGGATATCAACCTGCATTTTACAGGCGACATTTCGGCTGTCGAAAAGGCTCATAACCTTCTTGCAGCGCTGATCGACAACAATATCCAGATGAAGAACGGAGAGGGAAATCTTGGCATTGATCCAAGGACCATTGAGTGGAAAAGGGTAATGGATATGAATGAGCGGGCTCTAAGGGATGTTGTTATAGGGCTGGGAGGAACTACCGAAGGTATACCCCGGCAGTCGGGCTTTGAGATTACTGCCGCATCGGAAGTAATGGCTACCCTCTGTATGGCAAAGGACCTTAAGGATCTGAAGGAGCGTCTGGGGAATATTTTTGTCGGCTACACCTACGACGAAAAGCCTGTTTTTGCCCGCGACCTTAAAGCACATGGGGCAATGGCAGCCCTTCTCAAGGATGCCATAAAGCCTAATCTGGTACAGACACTCGAAGGTACTCCTGCCATTATTCACGGAGGTCCCTTTGCAAACATTGCTCAGGGGACAAATACCATAATCGCAACAAAAATGGGACTTTCGCTGAGCGACTATGTTGTTACGGAAGCGGGTTTTGCGAGTGAACTTGGAGCCGAGAAGTTCTTCGACATTAAGTCGCAGACAGGCAAGCTGAAAACAAATGCAGTGGTCATTGTTGCTACTATAAGGGCTATTAAATATCATGGCGGGGCAAAGCTCTCATCACTGGGAACCGAGGATATAGAGGCTCTTATAAAGGGGTTTGACAATCTTGACAAGCATATAGAAAATATGAGATATTTTGGTTTCAGGCCGGTCATAGCAATTAACAGGTTTGATTCCGATACTAAGTCTGAGATTGATATCCTGATAAAACATTGCCAGATGCGTAATGTAAAGGTAGCACTTAATGAATCGTGGGCCATTGGTGGGGAAGGCGCCATTGATCTGGCTCATAAGGTTCTGGAGGAGATCTCAGATTGTCCCGATTGTTTCAGGCCGCTTTATGAACCGGAATGGTCGCTTGAAAAGAAGATCGACACTATCTGTACAAAAATGTACGGGGCAGATCATGTTGAATACACGATCAAGGCAAAGAATCAGCTTGATAAAATTGATAAGCTTGGGCTCGGAAATCTTGCTGTCTGTATCGCAAAAACACAGAAATCATTATCGGATGACCCGAATAAGAAAGGACGGCCCCAGGGATTTACAGTAAAGATCAGGGAGATCGAACTCTCTTCCGGCGCAGGCTTCATTGTACCGATTGCCGGTACGATAATGAGGATGCCGGGTCTGCCCAATACTCCCTCAGCCGAAAGGATTGATATTGACGATAACGGAAGGATAACGGGATTGTTCTGACGCGGATATTGTATCCGGAAGCACTAAGTCTATTAAATCAGCTATTTACATAATAATAGCTGCGGTTTAATATAATTCCCTTTGAACCCGGGCAGCATGATCCGTATCGTTTTTATTTAATACTGATCAACGCCGATTGATTGCCAATGAAATATTGGTTATTTTTATGCTGATTTGCTAAAGGAGGACTATAAATGAGAAAATGTATTTCTTTTCTTGTGTTGATGGTATTATTTCTCAGTACCGCTGGAGCCCAATCTAAATATTTCAAGCGTTCGGAGCCCAAAATTACATATGGAGTGAAGGCAGGTCTTAACCTGGCAAGTCAGTCGAGTCCTGAAAATGACGGGGTGTTTGAAGTTGAGAGCCTTCTTCTGTTTAATGCCGGAGCTTATTATAGTTACAGGTTCAGCAGAAATTTTATCTTTCAGCCTGAACTGTTAATCTCAATGAAAGGAACTGAATGGACTGACCGTTATGATAACATGAAGGATATCGTCACCTATATCGACCTTCCTCTTCTTTTTAAGTATCAGCCCGTGAGGAATTTCAATGTCCATCTCGGACCTCAGCCCGGTTATGCACTGAAGGTTTTGCAAAAGGACCTTAAAACAGGGATAAGCAGCGATATTTCATACATATACAATGATTTTGACCTTGGTTTTGTTCTTGGAGTTGAGACAGTAATCCATGACAGGCTTAAGGCCAGCCTCAGGTATGTCAGAGGCCTTGTTTCGGCAACCAATGACATAAGCTATGAGTACAAATGTTACAATAACTTCTTTCAGGTTGCTCTAAGTTACAGGCTTTCGGATCTCAACCTGAGATAGCTTTCCCGTTCAAGATGTATATTTTCTTTGTATTATAGAATCAAAAAGAACCAGCAAATGAAAAATCTATCTGTCTATTTTCTTTTGGTCGTTTTTATGTTATCGGCATGCAAGCGGTACAGCAAATATGAGGGTATTGAATTTACCGAAAATGAGCCCCGCGACTGGGAAAATCCCGAAATGTTCGGTCTGAACAAGGTAGCCCCTCATGCCACTTTTTTCAGTTATCCCAATGAAACCTCGGCTCTGGCTTCTGTCAAGGAAAATTCACCAAATTACCTTTTACTTGATGGGATATGGAAGTTCCACTACTGTGAATCACCCGACCAGCGTCCGTACTGGTTCTTCAAGGACGATTATGATACCCGCGGTTGGGATGATATAGAGGTCCCCTCGAACTGGCAGATGAAAGGTTATGATGTTCCTATTTATGTAAATATAGGATATGCTTTTAAAATGAATCCCCCATATATCCAGCACGACTGGAATCCGGTAGGATCATATAAAAGAAGCTTTAAAATACCTTCAGACTGGAAGGGAAAGGAAGTATTCATTCATTTTGGAGCAGTTAGTTCGGCCTTTTATGTATGGGTGAATGAACAGCTGGTTGGTTACAGCGAGGATAGCAAGGTGCCTGCTGAATTCAATATAACAAAGTATCTGAAAAAAGGGAACAACTCGCTTGCAGTGGAAGTGTATCGCTGGAGCGACGGAAGCTACCTTGAGGATCAGGATTTTTTCAGGCTTAGCGGCATACAAAGGAGTGTATTCCTTCATGCACGGCCAAAGACTTACATAAATGATTTCTTTGCTGTTGGAGATCTTATCAACAACTACAGGGATGGCCTTCTGAAGCTGGATGTCTCACTCAGCAATGCTGACGGGGGTGAGGAAACCTGTATTGTCGAGGCATCGCTGTTTGATAACGGCACGAAGATATATACTGAATCAAAGGATGTAAATATTGTCGGTGGAAATGCATCGGCATCTTTTTCCAAAGAGTTCCCCGCTGTCAAGAGATGGAGTTCAGAGACTCCCGACCTCTATACTCTTGTATTGAATCTTAAGGATAACAGCGGCAATACACTTGAGAGCACGAGTGCAAACATAGGATTCAGGAAAGTTGAAATAACCAATTCGCAGCTGCTTGTCAACGGAGTAGCTGTTTTACTGAAGGGAACTAACCTTCATGAACATCATGATGTTACGGGTCACGTTATTGACGAAGCAACCATCCTTAAGGATATCAGGATGATGAAGAGCCACAACCTCAATGCTGTCAGGACATCACACTATCCCCAGCAGGAGTTATGGTATGACCTCTGTGATAAATATGGTTTATATCTTATTGATGAAGCAAATATTGAAAGCCATGGCATCGGTTACGACAAGGACGTAACCCTGGCTGACAAAAAGGAGTGGGCAGCAGCACATCTAGACAGGATGAAGAGTATGGTTGAACGCGACAAGAACCACCCTTCCGTTATTATATGGTCGCTGGGTAATGAAGCCGGCGACGGGCATAATTTTCTGAATAACTATAAATGGACTAAAGCCAGAGACCTTACAAGACCTGTTCAGTATGAGCGTGCAGAACATAGCACTAATACAACCGAAAGGCATACGGATATTATTTGTCCTATGTATGCAAGGATTTGGCAGATAGAGGAATACGCAAAGAACCCGGCAAGTGACAGACCTCTTATCCTGTGCGAGTATGCCCATTCAATGGGTAATTCCACAGGTAACCTTCAGGATTACTGGGATGTTATTGAAAAGTACCCCATACTACAGGGCGGATTTATCTGGGACTGGGTTGACCAGGGGATAATTACGACTGATGAAAATGGTGAGAAATACTGGGCTTATGGAGGTGATTTTGGCTACGAGGGAATTCCCAGCGACGGTAACTTCTGCATAAACGGAGTTGTGTGGCCGGACAGGAAAGGGAAGCCCGGGTTGAGTGAGGTAAAAAAGGTGTACCAGTATGTTGGATTCGAACCGGTGAACCTTGAAAAAGGTTTATTGAAAATCACAAACAAATACTTTTTCATCGATCTGTCGTCATTTGTATTTGACTGGGATATAGTTGCAGATGGTGTTGCTGTGAAATCCGGCAAATTTTCCTTTCCTGATCTTGCCCCTGGCCAGGATACGGTTGTTACTGTTCCGGTTGCAGGAGTAGAAGTTGTCCCGGGCACCGAGTACTTCCTGAATTTAAGAGTGTCGAGAAGCGATGAATGGAATTACGTTCCTGAGGACCATGTTTATGCAACTGCACAGTTCAGGCTTCCTTTTGAAGGCGGACCGGTTCCTTCAGAAAGAGATCAATTAGCAGTTATTCAGACCAATACGGAAGAAAGTAAATATACAGTGAGCAGTACTGACATTAGTATTGTATTTGATCTTGAGAAAGGAAGGCTGGAAACGTATTCATTCAAGGGAAAGCTATTGATAAGCAAAGGTCCTGAACCCGATTTCTGGCGTCCTCCAACCGATAATGACTATGGCTATAATATGGACAGGCGACTTGGGGTATGGAAAAAAGCCGGAGAAAAGAGCTCTGTTAAGAAAGTAACAATAAATCAACCTGAAATGAGTAAGGTTGTGCTGACTTTTGAGTACGACATCCCCGATCCGGATGGCAGGAAAATTGCCGGGTATGTAACAACTTATACAATTCTTGGCTCGGGAGAGGTAATCGTTAAGAATCAGTTCTCAAAGGTCTCTGATGCAATTCCCGAGATTCCCAGAATGGGAATGCAGATGCAGCTTCCTGATGAATTTACGAACCTGAAATGGTTCGGCCGGGGCCCTCATGAGAACTACGCCGACCGAAAGACATCGGCCGAAGTGGGTCTGTATGAAAGCACCGTTGATGACCAGTACGTTCCATATATTCGTCCCCAGGAAAACGGGTATAAAACAGATACACGCTGGCTCACTCTGACTGATGAGACCGGAACGGGGCTGCTTGTAAGCGGTAATCCGGTCATATGCTTTGCCGCACTTAATAATATCCATGATGATTTTGAGTCGCCGGGCAAGCTGTCGCAATACAGGAAGGATGCCAAAAGTGCCAACACTCATACCAATGATATAAAACCAAGAGAACTGGTCAATCTTAATGTTGATCTGGGGCAGATGGGAGTAGGTGGCGACAACTCATGGGGCGCTGAAATTCATCCGAAATACAGGCTCCTGGAAAGAAGGTATGAATATACTTTCAGAATCAGCCCGGTTGAAAGAGACGACGATGTTGTAAGGCTGGCAAAAGCAAGTTTCTGATTAGCCTTTAACTGAAAAAGATAAGAGTTGAAAGAGCATTGTCAAATGACTGTCTTTCAACTCTTGAATTTTTCAGACGGAGATTACTTCAGTTCTATTTTAAGGACTTCATTCTCTCCGGTAATAACATTCTTAACGTCATAGGTCAGTGGGGCAGTAACATTATTGCTTACTTCGACTCTTGTTACGCTGTTTGACTTAAGGGTTATTGTCTGAGGGGCCCCGGGAACTCCATTCTCAAGGATAAAAGGTATATCCGAATCGTTCCTTACTTCGAAGTATTTGTTCTTTTCACTTGTATAATAGGGTTTCCCAACCGAAATGCACTCATGGAAGAATGGCCTGGCATATTCTTCCTTACCCGCAATCATATCGTTGAAGCAGGCAAGGGTTCTTCCTGCAAACATAGCCTCCTTCAGTGCGTCGTGAGTTCTTTCCCTTGCAAAAACAAGCGTCATTGGCCTGTTGGTCTGACCATTGTATTCCTCGCTTATCACTCCGTGCATATCGCTGTTTGCAAGAACAGCAAGGTTGTTTTCCTTACAGAAAGTCATTACAAGAGGATAGTATTCCCTGTGGTTGAAAAATTCTATTCCATGAAGCCATTTGTTGTTTATCAGCTTCCGGTGTATATCATACATCCGGGGTACTCCGTCTGGCTGCTGTGATTTCCAGCCAGGGTGGTTCCAGTGAATGAATGCTCCCTGTTTTATTGCTGCTTCAAAAGCATCCATAACTGAATCGACATCCAGCAGTGATGCATCCTGAATGAACAAAGCGTTGAAATGGCCGGGAGGCATGCTTCGTGTTATCTCGGTCCCGTGTACCAGGATGATGTTGTAATCCCTTGCCGTGTTTGAGGCGATCTTCCAGGCAGCGTTGTGATCGACGGGAACAAAATCCTTCTTGGGAGTGTACTCTATATGATCGGTAATCGCGATTGCATCAAGACCATCGCGATAGGCTTCGCCTACCCTGACAGTTGGCCAGACATTCCCGTCAGAAAACACCGTGTGAAGATGGAAATCGCATTTCAACGTCACATATCCCGGCAGATCAGGGAGATTTATAATTTTTCTCTGCCCATAACCTGAAAAACAAACTGCTGTAGACAGCAGTACAACAATAAAAAGTTTTCTCATTTCTTTATGTTTATTATATTTTTTTTGCTCTCTCCGGTTTTCAGCCGAAGTCAATTGTTAAAACTTTCTTTCCCTGAAGCGGCTGCCTGATATTCTCCAGTCTCTTTCCGGCACAGGCAATCTTATATCCGTAATTCTTCTTTCAGATTTCTTCATAAAAATAAGCGGTTTTTTTATCCGCATCATCCCAGGTATAGATCCTTTTTCCCCTGTTCACTTCATAAAAATTAAGAAGGGCAATATCCCCGGCGCACATTGTGCAATGGGCGAAAAGAAGAAGGGAAAGGCTCCATTTCCAAAGGCCCGGAAGAAAGAGTATCATTATTATTAATCCTGTACTGACGAAAAGGAATGGGAACCATGCAACCAGGCTGAACTGTCTTTTGCCAGCCACATGTCTGTGAGCCGTAACATAAAACATATACTGTTTCAGATCCATCCCAATCCGTATTTTCCGGGCTCCGGTCAGATAATATGGTATTATATGAAGCAACTCATGAACCGGAATCAAAACCACGGGAAAAACAACCAGCCCCAGAATTGTATGCAAAAAAATTCTCCTGAAAATAAAGTGACCCTCAATATTGATCCTCACGAAAAGGGCAATACAGAGGAAAAGCATGCAAAATCCCCAGTAGAGGTACATCAGTCCCGACTTTCTTTTAAGATAATCAAACACGAAAGGAACAAGATCAGAGTAGGGGATCTGTATCATCTCCCTGTATTTTGACTGGTCTTCAAGATCTTCAACTTTCAGTGACATTACTAATGCTTTTCCCAAATATAGACTTTTGCGTAAATTCCGCAAAGCTGAAATGATCAAAAGTCCATTTTACCTGTCTTGCATATAACAGGCGATATATTTTATTTCATTTAGTACTGTCGGTCTTATGTGAGTTTTGAAAGCTTATTGCCGGGGCCCGCATGATGTAATAAAGAAGGGAAGTTTCAGTTATTCCTCAAAGGGTTGAATGAATATTAAATAGAATTCGGTAGCATAGCCCTTATTCCAAATGGCCCGTTATTTGATAACTTTGTAAAAAACCGGTTAATTGAGATTACTCTGGTCAATATTTATATGCCTTTCATTACCGCTGGCAATTACAGCGCAGAGCACTGGTATCAGTAACCCGCCTGATACACTGCCTGATAATTTTTACCTTCTCAGCACTGTTGAAAGGGACGGAGAAGCTCTTCCGGAAATAGATATAAAAGAGGTTGTAATTATCGGTAGGGAATCAAAATCCAAGAAATTTCCTTTCAGCAGATACCAGAGGCTTGTGTCTAATCTAAAAAAAGTATACCCCTATGCACTGGTCGTCAGGTCACAACTTGGCGACATTAACCTGAAACTTCAGGAGCTCCCTGACGACAGGGAACGAAGAAAATATCTCCGTCAGACAGAAAATTCCCTGTTCGGAGAGTATGAGGATGATATCAGGGATATGACAATTTCACAGGGGAGGCTTCTAATAAAGCTTATCGACCGTGAGACAATGAACACATCATACGAGCTCATCCGGCAATACAGGGGAAGTCTTTCAGCAGCATTCTGGCAGGGAATAGCAAGGATTTTCGGGACAAACCTGAAAGAAGAATATGATCCTTACGGGGAGGATATCATCATTGAAATCATTGTTACGGAAATAGAATCGGGGAATCTTTGATCCGTATAAAGACAGAAGAGGATGAAAAGGATTTTTATTGCCGTTAAAACCCTCCCCGGAAGCAGCCTTATGAGGATGCTTGCCACTGTTAAGTCATTAGCAGGCCAGGAAAGAATTAAATGGGTCGATCCATCCAATCTGCATATCACTCTTGTGTTCCTGGGAGATACTGAAGAGAAAAGGATTGCTGACATTTCTCACGCCCTTGGTGTTTCATGTCAGCAATATGGCAGCTTTGAATTTTCTCTCGAAGGAACCGGTGTTTTTAAAACATGGAACGATCCCCGGGTTTTCTGGGTAGGGGTAAATCCCCGCGAAAAACTTCAGGAACTTAACAGGATCATTCTTGATAATCCCGGATTTGCTGGCTTTAGTCAGGAAGAGAGAATATTCAGGCCGCATCTTACTATCGGGAGGGCCAGGTCAGTTTCTGACAGGGAAAGCCTGAGGAACATCCTTGGAAAGTACAGTCAAATACATTTTCAGACAGTGAAGGTAACGGAAGTGATTCTCTATGAGAGTATTCTGCAGAAGACAGGCCCTGTATACAGGCCACTTGAATATTTCCCTCTTAAGGATACTTCAGGCGGGCCAGCTGATTTCAGCCCGAAGCTGTAAGGTTTATTACTGTTTCACACCATTTCTTGCAGGGCTTATTTCTTAACAACATATTTTAGGTTTCCTTTTTTTTCTTTTCTTTACCACTGAACCCGTATTGAAAATAATGACTGATACATTTCTGACCAGGGGAAAGAGGAAGAAACTTGTTGAGGAACTCCGTAAAAAAGGGATAAGCGATGAGGAGGTTCTCATGGCGATTAACAAGGTAGAGCGCCATGAGTTTATGGATCATGCATTTCTTAATCATGCATATATCGACAAGGCATTTCCGATATCATCTGGCCAGACCATTTCCCAGCCTTACACAGTAGCGGTCCAGTCATCGCTGCTGAAAGTAAAAAAACGGGACAGGATTCTTGAGATAGGTACAGGATCGGGTTATCAGGCTGCCATCCTTGCAGAGATGGGAGCCAGGGTATATACAATTGAACGTCACAGGGAGCTTTACCTCAAAGCACAGAGAACTCTTGCAACACTAGGGTATACAGTCGATTTCTTCTATGGCGACGGTTATGAAGGTAAACCCCAGTACGGACCATTTGACGGGATTATTATTACAGCCGCCGCTGCTGAGGTACCTGAAAAACTGCCTCACCAGCTCAAGATCGGCGGAAGGCTTGTAGTACCTATTGGTAGAAGTGAAATGCAGACAATGACCCTTGTGGTGCGAACAGGGGAAAATGATTTTGATTACACTGAGCATGGTACATTTGTGTTTGTCCCCATGCTGAAAGGAACCGTTAACAGCTGAAATTCAGATATGGAAGTTTTTAGATTCGTATTCAATCCGATAGATGCAAACACCTACGTTATTACTGACGGATCGGGCGAATGTGCAGTAATTGACTGTGGTTGTTATGACCCGGGTGAGTTCGATGAACTCAATTCTTTCATCCTCGAAAAGAAGCTGAAGCCGGTTCTTCTGCTCAATACCCACTGCCATCTGGATCATATCTTCGGCGACATATTTATGCTTGGATCCTATAACCTGAGGGCATTCTGTCACATGGATGATATTCCTAACAGGAAATATGCCCGCACTCATGCTGAGTTTTTCGGACTTAAAATGAAAGATCCTCCCGAACCTCAGGGTTTCCTTTCCGACGGACAGATTGTTTCATTCGGAGAAACTGAACTGAAGGTTATTCATGTGCCGGGTCATTCAGCCGGTTCTGTAGCTTTCCACTGTGAAAAGGAAGGTATTGTCTTTACGGGCGACACACTTTTTTCCGGAAGCATAGGAAGAACTGACCTGCCCGGAGGGAATTTTGAGACAATTATCAACAGCATCAGAACCAGGCTTTTTACGCTACCCGGCAATACTATTGTCTACCCGGGACATATGGAAGATACCTCGGTGGGCAGGGAGAGAGACACTAATCCCTTTTTTATTGCAAATTGAACCTTTGCTTTTTTTAGTAAGCGTTATTTGCTATTTTCACGGATTGCCAAATATTTTTTCTCAAATCCGTAACTAATTAAATAATAATCATATGTCATCTGATACTTTTGCCTCAAGGCATATAGGTCCGCGCGGCAGTGATCTGCAGCGCATGCTTCAGACAATTGGTGTTGAATCCTTCGATGAACTTATAGACAAGACAGTTCCGTCAAATATAAGGTTAAAGAGCACGTTGAACCTGCCCATGGCTATGGGTGAATATGAATATCTTTCTCATATACGGAAGCTGGGATCAATTAACAGACAGTTCAGGTCATTTATAGGACAGGGGTACTATGGCGTTGACGTCCCTTCTGTTATTATCCGCAATGTTCTTGAAAATCCTTCCTGGTACACTTCCTATACTCCTTATCAGGCTGAAATTTCACAGGGAAGGCTTGAGGCCCTTCTCAATTTCCAGACTATGATAATAGAACTTACCGGTATGCAGATCGCCAACGCTTCTCTGCTTGACGAGGCAACTGCTGCCGCTGAAGCTATGATTATGATGTTCAATGCCCGTTCAAGGGCAGCTGTGAAAGCAGGAGCTGACAAATTCTTTGTTGATGAGGATATTTTTCTTCAGACTCTTGACGTGATAGCAACACGTTCGGAGCCCTTGAATATTAAGATTGTCAGGGGCAGGTTTGATGAAATGGCATTTGACGAAACCTTTTTCGGTGCAATGGTTCAGTACCCTGCTGCATCAGGGAAAATAAATGATTATGCTGATTTTACGTCAAGGGCCCATTCTGCAGGTATGCTTGTTGGTGTTGCTGCTGACCTGATGAGTCTTGCCATTCTGACTCCTCCGGGTGAATGGGGAGCCGATATAGTGGTCGGGTCAAACCAGCGCTTCGGACTTCCGATGAGTTTTGGAGGACCACATGCCGGTTACTTTGCAACGCGCGACGATCTGAAAAGGAGCATGCCGGGTCGTATTATAGGTGTCTCGGTCGATGTTCATGGGAATAAGGCTCTCAGAATGGCACTACAGACAAGGGAACAGCATATAAAAAGAGAACGTGCAACATCAAATATCTGTACTGCTCAGGCCCTTCTTGCAACAATGTCGGGGATGTACGCACAGTACCATGGACCCGAAGGGCTTAAAAAGATAGCCATGCATATTCACAGGTCAGCATCGACAATAAGCACCAGTCTTAAAAAAATCGGGTATCTCGTTCCTGACTGCCTTTTCTTCGATACCATTCAGGTTATCCCTCATGAGGGCATAACCCAGGAAGATATCAGGAAAATTGCCCTGGCTTCAGAGGTAAATTTCTATTATCCCGGCAATGGCCGCATTCTTATAAGCACTGATGAGGTAACCTCCCTTGAAGACATCAATACAATTGTAGGGATTTTCGCCCGGGCAGCGGGTCAGACAGCTGAAAAGGTCGAATCGCTTGTTGAATGTAAATGTCTGGAAGATAAGTTTCTGAGAAAATCATCATTCCTTTCGGCCTCGGCATTCAACAGCTACCACAGCGAAACGGAGATGATGCGTTATATCAAGATGCTCGAGCGAAAGGATTTTTCCCTGACACACTCCATGATATCCCTGGGTTCTTGTACAATGAAACTTAATCCCGCCACAGCCATGTTTGCAATGAGCTGGCCTGAATTCGGAAATATTCACCCGTTTGTTCCTGAGGATCAGGCAGAAGGTTATTACATGCTGATGGATGAACTGGGGGCTGCACTGAAGGAGATAACAGGATTTGCAGCTGTTTCCTTTCAGCCAAACTCCGGGGCGGCAGGCGAGTATGCCGGACTTCTTGTAATAAGGGAATATCATATGACAAGAGGAGAGGGACACAGAAACATTGCACTTATCCCGTCTTCTGCACACGGAACAAATCCGGCAAGTGCCGTTATGGCAGGAATGCAGGTTGTTGTTGTGGAATGCGATGAAAAGGGGAATATTGATATTGAAGACCTGAGGAAGAAGGCAGATGAGAATAAGGACAGCCTTGCATGTTTCATGATAACCTATCCCTCCACCCATGGTGTTTTTGAACCTGCCGTAACACAGATGATGGAGATAATTCACTCAAATGGTGGCCTCGTTTATATGGATGGTGCAAACATGAACGCGCAGGTTGGTCTGACAAGCCCGGGTTATATCGGAGCCGACGTCTGTCATCTTAATCTTCACAAGACCTTTGCCATTCCTCATGGAGGCGGCGGCCCGGGAATGGGTCCGATCCTTGTAAGCGATAAACTCGCGGATTTTCTTCCCACACATCCCATTGTCAGGACAGGTGGCAAAAACGGGACAAAAGCTGTTGCGTCAGCTCCGTTTGGCAGTGGCCATGTGCTTTCAATTTCACATGCTTACATTCTCATGATGGGAGCCGTGGGGCTAACTGATGCGACAAGGTATGCAATTCTTAATGCCAACTATATCTCAGCCGCACTGAAAGACTGGTACAAGACCCTTTATACTGGCAGTACAGGCTTTGTAGCTCATGAACTTATTCTCGACTGCAGGAATTTCAAGACCGACACGGGAATTACGGAATCAGATATTGCAAAACGGCTTATGGATTACGGCTTTCATGCTCCAACTTTGTCATTTCCTGTTCACGGCACTCTTATGGTCGAACCGACAGAATCTGAATCGCTCAGGGAACTTGATAGGTTTATCGATGCCATGAAGTCGATAGGAAGGGAGATAGAGGAGATAAGGAACGGTAAGGCAGACAGGGAAGACAATGTCCTCCATAATTCACCGCATACAGCAAAAGCAGTAACCTCCGATGAATGGAACCACCCCTACGACAGGCAGAAAGCCGCCTTTCCTCTAAGGTGGGTGGAGGAAAACAAATTCTGGCCATCTGTTGGAAGAATAGATGCTGGGTATGGAGACAGGAATCTTGTCTGCACCTGCGACCCGATCGATTCATACAGGATGGAGATACTTAAGCTGGATTAGCTTTCCGGCCTGACTTTTTCCCCGGTATAAACCGTATTGTAAGATTTTTAAGACGAACTAACTGTGAGAAACTCATCCTGGATCGATCTGAAAGCACTCATAAGCGGCAGAGATATAGGTTACAGACCGGTCGGATTCATTATTGACAGTCCATGGATCCCAGGCTGGTATGGAATATCATCACTCGATTACTATACTTCCGACGATTTTTGGTTCAGATCGAATCTTGCCGCTGCAGAGAGATTCCCTGATGTATGGTTTATGCCCGGTTTCTGGTCAGAATATGGTATGTGTACAGAACCCTCGGCATACGGCTCCAGAATGGTTTTCAGTGAGTTCAGTCTTCCGCATGCCGAAAAGATACTTGAAGAAATCTCTGAAGCTGACACTCTTCCTGTCCCCAACGTGAAAACAGACGGTCTGCTTCCATTCATGATAAACAGGCTCAGAAACAAGCATTCTGCCATAAGGGAGGCTGATCATGAAATAAGATTCGCGGTTTCAAGGGGTCCTTTCAATATTGCAAGCTTTCTTATGGGAACAACCGAATTCATGATGTCGCTTGCACTCGATCCCGATGGATCGCACAGGCTCCTTAAAAAGATTACGGACTTTATCTGCGACTGGCTTTCGTGGCAGAGAGAGTCTTTCCCTTCTATTGATGGAGTTCTTCTTCTTGACGATATAATCGGTTTTGTTGGTGATGCGGAATTCAATGAATTTGTTGTACCTTACTTCAGGAGGATATTCAACAAAACGGGAACTGATGTCAGGTTCCTGCACAACGATGCGGACGGACTTATTACAGCAAAATACCTTGGGGAGATGGGTGTCAATATGTTCAACTTTTCTCATAACCATTCTCTTGGAGAGATTCAGAAGCTTGCCGGCAGGGAAGTAGTTCTTGTGGGCAATATTCCTCCAAGAGACGTGCTTGCCGGAGGAACACCTGATGATGTAGCCAAGGCAGTCGAAAGAGCTTCCTCCGAAACTGCTGTTTACGGTAACCTCATATGGTCGGCAGGGGGAGGGATGCCTCCCGGTGTGAAGGATGAAAACCTTTTAGCATTTATCAGGGCAGTCAGGAACATAAAATAACCAGAAATATGAAAAAAACATTAGCATTTTTGATTGCCGCAATTATTACGGCATCGTGCGGACAAAGCGGAGGAGAAAGAAAATCTTCAACTAAAGCAAGCTCTGACATGAATGAAAACTATGATGTGAAAATAATAACAGTTGATCCGGGTCATTTTCATGCTGCCCTGGTCCAGAAGACCATGTATCCTCAGGTATCTCCTGATGTTCATGTTTATGCCCCGGAGGGACCGGATGTGAAGCAGCATCTCGGGAGGATAGAGTCATACAATAACCGCCCCGGTAATCCAACCTCATGGAACGAGATAGTCTACCTCGGCGATGATTTCTTTGAAAGGATGATATCCGAGAAACCAGGCAATGTGGTTGTTTTTTCAGGTAATAACAGGAAAAAGGCAGAATATATAACGAGAGCGGTCAACGAGGGTCTGAATGTTCTGGCAGACAAGCCTGTAATAATCAGACCGGAGGATTTTCCGCGGCTGGAGGAAGCTTTCAGGACAGCCTCCGAAAAGGGAGTTCTGATCTATGATATTATGACAGAAAGGTTCGAGATAACAACAATTCTGCAGAAACTCCTGTCACTTGACGAGACCGTTTTCGGCAAGCTCGAGACCGGTTCTGAGAAAAATCCTGCTGTGTCTAAAGTAAGCGTGCATCATTTTTCAAAAATCGTCTCAGGATCTTCACTGCAGAGGCCGGCATGGTTCTTCGACGTTGACCAGCAGGGCGAAGGCATTGTTGATGTCACCACACATCTGGTCGATCTTATTCAGTGGGAGTGTTTCCCCGAACAGATCCTTTCTCCTTCCGATGTTAACATTGAATCTGCAAGAAGATGGCCCACTGTTATATCAAAAGAGGAATTCAGGAGTGTGACCGGTCTCGACGATTTCCCTGAATACCTGCAGAAAGATGTCAGGGATGGAAAACTCCATGTTTATTCCAACGGCGAGATGGTTTACAGGCTTAAAGGAATCTGGGCCAACGTTTCGGTGACGTGGAACTTCATGGCTCCTTCAGGAGGAGGTGACACGCATTATTCTGTAATGCGGGGATCCAAATGTGAACTGGTGATAAGACAGGGTGCGGAGGAAAACTATATTCCGACATTATATGCTGAAAATATCAGGGGATTTACCCCGGAGGAGTTCTCGGGACAGCTGAAAACAGCATTAGGCAGACTCCCATATGACAGTCTGGAAGTGGTTCCGGCTAAGGGCGGTTCATTTAAAATAAGCATACCCTCAAAATACAGGGTTTCTCACGAAGAGCATTTCGGGCAGGTAACACAGAAATATCTTGAATATCTTAAAGACGGCAAGCTGCCTGAATGGGAAGTGCCGGGAATGCTGACCAAGTACTACACGACAACAAGCGCTCTTAAAAAGGCAAAAGAATAGACTGCAGCTGCTCAGGCAAAAAGATTCTCTATGACCATCGAATAGAGGTCGGCCAGATCGATTCCTGCAGCCTCTGCCTGTTTGGGAATGATACTTTCGCGTGTCATTCCCGGAACGGTATTTATCTCCAGAAAGAATGGCTTTTCGCCGATTACGATAAAGTCGACCCTTACTATGCCTTTACAGCCAAGGTGATCGTAGATTTCCGAGCTGAGCTCCTGAATGCTGGCTGTAACGTGTGAAGGCAGATCAGCAGGTGTTATCTCTTCAGATTTTCCAGGAGTATATTTTGCCTCGTAATCGAAAAATTCATTCTTGCTTATTATTTCGGTTACGGGAAGAATTATTGTTTTGTTACCGGCTTTAACGATCCCGCAAGCCACTTCTCTTCCCTTCATATAACTCTCGATCATGACCTCATCGCTCTCACTGAAAGCCTTGTTTATTGCAGGGACAAGCTCCGAGATATTATTTACCTTGCTGACTCCAAAGCTCGACCCGCTGTCGTTGGGCTTCACAAAACAGGGCAGGCCAGCAGTTCCGGCTATCACTTCCGGATCAAAAGGTCTGGCCTTCCTGACCAGAATATTCCTTGCCATCGGCACCCCGTACTCCTTCAGATACAACTTGCAGGCCTGCTTGTTGAAGGTCAGTGACGAACAGAAAGGGTTGCAGCTGGTATAAGGGATGCGGATCATATCGAGATATCCCTGCAGAAGGCCGTTTTCTCCCGGGGTCCCGTGTATAGCAATGAATACGGCATCAAACCTTACAAATTCATCGTCGATTTTAAGGGTAAAGCTGTTTTTGTCAACTGAATGCACCCTACCTCTGGGATCTTCCCAGTACCAGGTGGTGTCCTTCATCAGGATAATGTAAGTTCTGTACCTTCCCGAAAGTACTTTTTCAACTTCCCTGGCGCTTTTTACAGAAATTTCAAATTCAGAGGAATCGCCTCCTGCTGCAATTGCTATGGTTTTCATACAGCTAAAATTATCTGCCAAAATTAGAGATTTTGTGAAATGATTTTACAAACAGTGACAAATCTTTGAATATTGGCTTCTCTCATGCAGGGTCTTTAATTATTATGTTGCCAGTAACCGGCATGGATTCACTGGTAATATGCCTTTTCAAACCGGATGTTTTTTACTTCCTGAATCCAGTAGTGTCCGGTTAAAAATACACGAATCCCCATATATGGCTGTTAATGTGGCAGATATAGCTCATTGAGCATTTTTCGATTTGAAATGAAAATCTCACAGATACAACACTGAAGCGAAAATGAAGAATTCCATATCTCATAAAATCTGCGTTTTACAATTCTGGACGTTGGATGTTTTTTCATGAACAAATCAATTTTTTGCTTAACCGGACAGTAGTG